>OLWB01000133.1_pt1 | contig 74966 bp, 70 predicted proteins | sample 1673331 | NCBI WGS metagenome assembly OLWB01 (sample SAMEA3178943, study PRJEB25190) | human gut metagenome | biome: human gut; feature: human-associated habitat; material: faeces | place: Austria | collected 2013
GTAATGATTGCGAGGACCAATCCGATAACAAGCGCGCCGATTTCAGGAGAAAGCAGAGTTTTTGTAATGCGGACTCTGGTTCTTAGTGCTCGCGCCTGTTTTTCTTCCAGTCTGTTTTCCATTCTTTACTCACCCTCCCCTTACTTGGAAGCGACTTTTTTCAGCGTGCTCGTAGCCAGAGCCATAACGCTGTTTTCATCCGCTTCTTCTTTGGATAGTTCGCCTACAACCCGGCCTTCCGCCATAACGATAAACCGGTCGCACATATTCAGCAGTTCGGGCAGCTCGGACGAGATCATGATCACGGCGATGCCCTGTGCGGCGAATTCATTGATCAGCTGATAAATCTCGGACTTGGATCCGACGTCAATACCCTTGGTGGGCTCGTCGAGAATCAGAACCTCGGGGTCGTTCGCCAGCCAGCGTCCGATCAGCACCTTCTGCTGGTTGCCGCCGGAGAGCGACTGAATGAGCGTCTTGCTCGACGGGGTCTTGATGTTCATCTTCTGCACGTTGTCCTGCACCAGCTGCTCGATTTTTTTGCTGTTGAGCATGATGCCGCCGTCCACGTACTTTTTGAGCGACGCGATCGAAATGTTATCGGCAATGGACAGCACGCCCATGATACCGCTCTGCCGCCGGTCCTCGGTCAGCATCGCGACGCCCTGATCGATGGCGTCCTTCGGGCGGTTGATTTTCAGTTCCTTGCCGTGGAAGGTGATCTTGCCGGTCGTATGCGACCGCGTGCCGAAAATGCCCTCCATCAGCTCCGTGCGCTGCGCACCGACCAGACCGCCGACGCCGAGGATTTCGCCCTTGCGCAGCTCGAACGACACGTTGCGGAAGCTCTTGGGGTTGATGGACGTGAAGTTCTCGACGGAGAACACGACCTCGCCCGGAACATTCTCGCGCTTGGGATAGAGGTTGGTCAGCTCACGACCGACCATTCTGGAAATGATCATATCGGTGGTCAGCTCTTTTGCCTCCCAGGTACCGATATACTGACCGTCGCGCATGATGGTCACTTCGTCGCTGATGCGGAGAATTTCGTCCATCTTGTGCGAGATATAGACAATCGCAACGCCCTCCGCCTTGAGATCGTCCACAATCCGGAACAGCGCCTCAACCTCGTTCTGCGTCAGAGAAGAGGTCGGCTCGTCCAGAATCAGAACCTTGCAGTTTGCGGAGACCGCCTTCGCGATTTCCACCGACTGCATCTGCGACACACTCAAGCTGCTGAGCTGCGCCTTCGGATCAAAGTCCATACGCACGCGCTTGAGAAGCGCCGCCGTATCCTCGTACATTTTTTTATGATCGACCGTGGGGATCAGGCCCAGCACCTTCTTGATCGGGTAGCGGCCCAGGAAGATATTCTCTCCGATGGTCCGCGCCGGAATCGGCTGGAGTTCCTGATGCACCATGGCAATGCCCATTTTCAATGCTTCCATGGGGTCATGGATGGTAACTTTTTCGCCGTGAAAGAGGATTTCGCCTTCGTCCATCTTATAGATGCCGAACATGCACTTCATGAGTGTGGATTTTCCCGCGCCGTTTTCTCCCATGAGGGCATGAACCGTGCCGGGGCGGAGGCGGAGCTGCGCATGATCCAGAGCCTTTACGCCCGGGAAGGATTTGCACACCCCGCGCATCTCCAACAGAAATTCAGACATACCCTTAATGCCTCCATTCAATAAATTACGAAACGATACGGGGGTGTTGCTGAAAGCAACACCCCCTGAGATTCAGAGATTAGCCGAAGTAGGAAGCGTCAACCTTTACGTAGTCAACCCAGTAGTAGTTGTCGATGGCTTCGCCGTTCAGAGCCTGGACAGCAACGTCGACAGCCTTGTGAGACTGACCGACATGGTCGTTCAGGACAGTACCGGTCATGGTGCCGTTCTTGACCATTTCCTGGCACTCTTCCAGAGCGTCAACGCCGAGCAGGTAGATGTCTTCGCCAACCGTACGGCCTGCAGCGGTGATTGCAGCAGCTGCGCCGAGCGCCATGCCGTCGTTGTTGCAGAAGATCACGTCGATCTTGTCGCCATGAGCGGACAGAGCGTTTGCAGCAATCTGCTGACCCTTGTCAGTCGCCCAGTTGCCGACCTGGTCGTCGAGGCACTCAACAGTGATGCCTGCATCTTCCAGAGCCTTGATGGAGAACTCGGTACGATACTGTGCGTCGATGTTCTCGGGGTCGCCTTCGATCATAACGTAGGAGACAACGCCGTCGCCGTTTGCATCGCCCTTGTCAGGCAGAGCTGCGACGATTTCGCCCTGATACGTACCGGACTGACGAGCGTCAGCACCGACGTAGCAGACACCGGGGTTGTTGAGGATGCCTTCGTAAGCCTCGTCCAGGGGCTTGCCGTCGGCGTCGTATGCCAGAGGCTCACGGTTAATCAGAACCAGCGGGATGCCGGCGTCAACAACCTTGTTGACGATGGTGTCGGCAGAGGAGGTCTGAACGAGGTTGCAGATAATCAGGTCCACACCCTGGGTGATGAAGCTGTTGATCTGCTCGGTCTGGGTCGCCATGTCGTTCTTGCCGTCAACGATGGTGATGTCGTACTTGACGGTGTCGGTCTGCAGGCTCTCCATGTAGCTCTTGAGCTCGTTGCGATAGAGGGTCATGAAGTTGTCGTCGAACTGATAGATGGCGACGCCGACCTTGTAGGTCTTGACTTCGTCCGTCGTCTCAGCAGCGGGGGTCTCTTCGGTTTTGGTTTCTTCGGTAGTCGTGGTTTCCGTCGTGGTGGTCTCCGTCGTAGCGGGAGTCTCGGTCTTCGCTGCGCAGGCTGCGAAGGCAAACACCATGGTCAGAGCAAGAAGCAATGCAATGATCTTTTTCATCTTGGGAATTCCTCCATTCAAAAATTTTACCATCCGGCGCGGTTTTGCCCGCACCTCAAGTACATACCCATTGTAACAGGCGTGTGCGCGTTCGTATATCGAATTTTGGATTTCATTTTTCTCGAAATTTTTTCGCACGTCAAAAGTGCTCGCATAATTTTAGTCACTTTTCACAAAAACCAGCAGCTTGTTTCCCACTTCGTTCCTGTTTGTTCGATATCGGCGAAATATTGTATCTTTCCGGCTGATTTTTCATTGTGCGCAGCTGTCCGCGTGCTGTGGACTTCCCCGAAGCTTCTCAATCAAACGAAAAGATTGCCTTCTGGCTTTCAATCGTGAACATGGTTTCGCGCGTGATAGTTGTCGTCGGAGTGTTGATCAGGCTGCTTGCATCAAAGCGCTCGCCCTGCAGGCTCCGCCACGCCGTCTCCACGCCGAGATAGCCCATCGCGTAGGGATTCTGGACAATGAGCGCCGACACCGCGCCCTTCTGCAAAAGCTCCACGCAGACAGGATTCGTGTCGAAGGCAATCTCGCGCACCTGCCCGTTCAGCTCCAGCTCGTCGACCGCCATCGCCGTACCGACTGCCAGCGGCTCGTTGAAGCCGACCAGCACATTGATATCCGGATGCTCCAGCAGGAGCCCGCGCGCCGCCTGCCGCGCCAGCTCCGCATCGGTCGGCACATTTACAGTATAAATGTCCTGCACGCGGGGGTCTGCCGCCAGCGCCACCCGAAATCCGCGCTCGCGCTCCTGGCAGTTCTGCGTCTCCACGTCGCAGTTGACAATGCCGACCACGATCGAATCCAGCTCTTCCGTGTCCAGCGCCGCTTTGGCGCTCATGCGCCCTGCCTTCACGTTGTCGGTGCCGATGCGCGCAACAACACCGCTAGAGTTCACATCCGAGTCAATCACGACGACCTTCACACCTGCATCCGCTGCCTCGTCAATCGCCTGCGCATTTTTTGCGTAACTGATGGCGGAAAAGACAATCGCATCCGCGCCATCTGCTACCGCCTGGCGGATATACTCGTTCTGCGCCTCATAATTTTCTTCTGTGTCCGGTCCCAGCACGGTCAGGTCGACGTTATATTCCGACTTTGCCGCGTTCGCACCCGCGAAGACAGATTTCCAGAATTCGGTCGTCGTCGATTTTGCAATCAGATACATTTTATAAGGACCGTTATTGCTCTGCACATCGGCGCAGCCCGTCAGAGCGATTCCCAGAAACAGCGCCAGAAACAGCGCCAGCATTCTTCGTTTCATCGTCTCACTCCTTCTGCTTTTTGGGCATGCGCACCATGACGCGCGTGCCGCAGTCGGGCTCGCTTTCAATCGTGATGCCGTAAGCGTCGCCGAACCAGATCTTGAGCCGGTCGTTGACGTTCTTGATGCCGATGCCGGACTTTGTATCGCTGCGGCGGAAAATCGCCTCGATCTGTTCCGGCTCCATGCCGACGCCGTTGTCCTCGACGGTCGCAAGAATATCGTCGCCCCGCGACTCGATGCGGATGATAATCTCTCCCTCATCGACCAGACCGTTGATGCCATGGTAAATTGCGTTTTCAATGATCGGCTGGAGCGTAATCTTGTTGCAGAGGTAATCCAGACAGCTCTCGTCGACCTCAAAGCGGTAAGAGAACTGGTCCTTGTAGCGCACAGACTGGATTTGCAGATAGCTCTTCGCGTGCTGCACCTCGCTGCGGATGGGAATCAGCTCGTGTCCCTTGCTGATGCTGATGCGGAACAGCTGCGCCAGCGCGTTTACCATCACAACGGCGTCCTTGTTCTTCCCCTGCTCGCACATCCAGGAGATGGAGTCGAGCGTGTTATAAAGAAAATGCGGGTTGATCTGTGCCTGCAGCGCCCTGAGCTCCGTTTTGCGGAGGTTGACCTCCTCAGCGCGCACGGTCGCCATCAGCTGCTGGATTTTCCGCACCAGATGGGCAAACGACGAAGACAGATCCTGCACCTCGCGCACGCCGGAGACCGGCTCGTAGACAAAGTTATCTGCGTTTTTCTCGAACGCCTCCATCGCGGAAATCAGGTCATGAATGGGGCGGGAGAGGACTCTGGAAAACAGCACGCTCACCGCCAGCGTTGCTGCCACAATCGCAATCGCCGCCGCGCCGAGCAGCTGGGCAATCTCGCGCAGGCTGTCGGTGATGATATCCTGCACAAAGCTCACGCCTACCACGCGCCAGTTGCCGCTCGTCAGCGTCTGGACGGTGTAGATCATGGTGCCGATCACGTGGCTGCCGTCGTCGAGCGAGGAAATGAGTGCGGTGTTCTCCTGCTTGAGATCGGAATAGATCAGCTGCTGCTGCGGATGGTAGACGATATTTCCCTGCATGTCCTCCAGGAAGCAGTAGCCGCGCTGCCCGATGCCGATGCCGTTGATATAGGAGGAAATGTTGCTGCAGCTGATATCGACTGCCACCCACTTTTCCCATTTGCCTGCATCCACCGGGCGGATGATCGTCACGACCCACGGATAGTAGCCCTCGAACAGCGACATAACGTGCGGCGCGGAGACATAGCCCTCCTGATAGATATCCAGCATTGTCCGGTCGAACGACAGGTTTTCCAGAACGACCGGGCGCACCTCATGATCCAGGCTGTAGCAGCTCATCAGATGCCCCGTCTCGTCGTAAATGGTCACGGCGACGACATCGGGGCGGATTTTCAGAAAGGTATCGAAAAAATGCTCCCGGTCCTCCGACGGCGTGACCAGCTCGGAAGCGAGAATCTCCATGACGTTGTTCATGTCTCCGAGGTAGCTGTCGACCGTGCTTGTCACCTGAGAAATGGTGCGCCTGCCGTCGGTCTGCGCGTTGCGGATCAGAGACTGCTGATACGTCCGCAGAAAGAACGCAATCGCGCACCCGAGAATCCCGACCACGATCGCCGTCAGAGACAGGATCATGATCTGGTTCATACTGAGGCTCTTTTTCTTCATGCCCGGTCTCCCTTCCGCTCGCGCTCCTGCCGCATTTTTGCCGGAGAAAGCCCGTAGAATTTTTTGAAGCAATAGCCAAAATAGCTCTGGTCCGGGTAGCCGCAGCGGCGGGCAATTTCTGCGATGCGGCTGTCGCTGTTTTCAAGTAAATTCAGCGCCACTGCCATCCGCTTGCGAATCAGAAGATTGATGAACGTATCGCCCGCGCTCTTTTTGATGTTTGGTCCCAGATAGCTCGCGCTCACATGCAGCCGGTCGCTCACCGACTGCAGCGTCAGCGCTTCGTCCATATATTCCTTATCGATGATCTGCAGCACTCTTCCGCAGAGCTGGTCCATGCTGCCCATAGCGTCCGACGCGCAGAAGCCGCTTTCACCCTCGGCAATCCGGAGCGCTTCCATCGCCTCTTTATATGCCTCATGGAAATCCGCATCCGGCGCATGCTCCTTGCTGATACCGGCGCTGACCGTCAGCCGCAGCGTCCGGTGCAGCGCCCGGCGCAGCTCGTCGATGGCAGCATGCAGCTGCAAAAAGCCCGTATCCGACGTCAGAAGCAGCACAATGCGCCCGCCACTGCAAAAGCCGCGGCACAGATACTGCCGCGAGAGAAACTTTTCTGCCGCGCCAAGCGCTGTCTGGCAGAGCGTCTCCTGCGTGCCTTCTTCCAGGGAAAGCGCTGCCACGGTGATGCCCCGGATGCTATCGGCATCGAGCCCCATGCGCGCAAGGGCGCTGCGGTTCTGCTCCGCTCCGGTATAGAAGTAGCAGTCGAGCAGCATTGCCGCCGCAACCGCCTGATGGTTGGACGAATCCTGCCGGGCAGCGGAAAAATCGGAGAGCTTCTTTTCGATTCTGCGGTGAATTTCAATCAGCTCCTGCGTCAGCTGCGCCATGGAAATGGGCTTTAACAGATACGCGATCACCTCGCAGGCAATGCCCTGCTGGGCGTATTCAAACTCGTCGTAGCCGCTCAGAAACGCCACCTGAATCAGCGGCTGCACCGCCTTGACCTGCGCGGCAAGCGCCGTGCCGGAGATGAACGGCATGTGGATATCCGTCAGCAAAAAGTCCGGCTGCAGCTCTTCGACCAGCTGCAAAGCGTCCAGTCCGTTGCTCGCCCTGCCGACAAGCCGGAAGCCGATGCCCTCCCAGTCGATCAGCTGGCAGACTGCACCGAGCAGCTCCTGCTCATCGTCTGCGACCACAACACTCAGAAGATTCTGTTTGCCCATGCCGCCGCTCCTTTCCCGTTTTCCTGATTTCTGTTTTTATGATACCATATTCTCCCCGGTTTTTCACGCTTTTTTATCTGGCAGCTGCGCTTTTAAGCAGAAAAGCGGCGGTCGAAGCCCGCTTCCAAAGCTTCGACCGCCGTCTGCGTACATGCTATGCTTTCTTTGCCTGCTCGTAGCGCTCCCAGCCCCACCAGTTGGGGACCAGCGACTCCAGCCGGACCGTTTCGCGCGTCTCAAAATCCACAAGGATTTCCATGTTGCGATTCTTTTCCGACAGCTGGAGGAAGAATTCCCGGCACGCACCGCAGGGCATGCCGCTGCCGCCGCCATAGGGCGGTCTGTCGCGGAAGGCAATGAGGCGCCTGACCACCGTCTGCCCGCTCTGCAGATACATGTTGAGCGCAGCGACGCGCTCGGCGCACAAGTCCATCACGCCCGAGCAGCTTTCGATGCAGAAGCCCGTATAAACTCCCCCGTTTTCGCTTTCCAGCGCGCAGACCACATGATGCGCGCAAACAAACGGCGAAACCTCCTGCGGTCCGTACTGCGCCCGCGCCTTTTCATACAGCTCCTGCCAGATATCCATGGAAACCTCCTCCGGTCAAACCCCTCATACCGTTTCCTGCATGCGGTTCCAGTAGCCCTGTTTATAAAACAGCACCGACAAGAACGTCGCAACCGTCCAGCCGACGGGCCATGCGCACCAGATGCCAGCCGAGCCGAGCGCCGTTTTCGACAGCACCACCGCCAGCACCACGCGCAGAATCAGATCCGTAAACGTCGAGACCATGAACTTTCCCATCACGCCCGCACCGCGCAGAATGCCGTCTGCGACCAGCTTTGCCGAGACAACAAAGTAAAACGGCGACAAAATCCGCAGATACAAGACCGCCGTCTGCATCGCAGTCTCGGTCGGCGCGTCGATAAATATGTGGATGAGCGCTCTGCCGCCGAACACATACAAAAGTGCCATTGGAAGACTCAGCGCCCAGACGAGCTTCAACCCCGCACGAAAGCCCTCTTTGATGCGGGACAGCTTTCCCGCGCCAATGTTCTGCGCGGTATAGTTGGAAATGCCGTTTCCGAGCGTGGTAAACGAGGTAATGACGAGGTTATTGAGCTTCACGCCCGCGGAGTAGCCCGCGATGACGCCGGAGCCGAAGGTGTTGATCACGCCCTGCAGAATAATATTGCCGACGGAAATAAAGCTCTGCTGCAGCACACTCGGAATGGCAATGCGCAAAATCCGCTGCAGAATCCGTCCTGAAAAGACCGGCGCTTTTTCCGCGCCCTCCACCTGCGCCAGCCGGCGGAACACCACCGCGACCGCCAGCACGCAGCTGACGCACTGGCACAGAAACGTCGCCCACGCAACGCCCGCAACGCCCATCTGAAACGTCGTGACGAACAGAATGTCCACAAAAATGTTGGACAGCGACGAACACGCCAGAAACCAGAACGGCGTCTTCGAGTCGCCGAGGGCGGAAAAAATACCCGTCGCTACATTATAAAAGAACACGAACGGCAGCCCCAGCACGTAAATTCTCAGGTACAGCGCCGAATCTTCGAGAATATTTTCCGCGTATGAATGAGATTCAGAAGCGGCGTACACAGCCCCAGACCGATTGCCATCAGCACCGCACAGGTCGCGGCGCTTAAGATCATCGTCGTCGACACCGCCGTTTTCATATCGCGGTATTCCCTTGCACCGAACAGCTGCGCCACAATGACCGAGCAGCCAATGTTGCAGCCAAAGGCAAAGGCAATGAAGATCAGCGTAATCTCATAGCTGTTGCCGACCGCGGCAAGCGCCTCCTCGCCGATGAACTTTCCGGCGACAAAGCTGTCTGCCAGATTATAAAGCTGCTGAAAAATGATACTTCCGAACAGCGGCATGCAGTATTGCCACAGCACCCGCTCCGGTTTTCCGACCGTCAGATCCCGATTCATGGTTGATCGCCTCTCTGCTCTTTTTGTCACATGCCCCAATGTTTTACCATTCAAAAGGCATTGCGTCAACCCTTTTTCTCGTAAAAAACCATAAATACTGCGTTTTTAGCCGCGTGCCAACAGCTTCTGCACGCCCGCGCCGTCGAGCTGGTTGACGGTCACGAACCTGCCGCCATAGAACACCGCCCAATTATTGAACGGACACGGCAGCATTTTCGCCTGCTCCGTCGTTTCGACATGCAAAAAAGCCGCCGGAATTTCGTGCGTCGTGCAATACGCGCGCAGCTTTTCGATTCTCTGGGCAATGAACGGACACTGGTCGGTGTAGTAGACCGTGAGGTCTTTTCCCTCTATGCGCCCCTTTTTGGCACTCGGTGCAAAGAAAGGTGCCGGACGCTCGTCGAAGCGGACGGCAAGCAGGCGGTATTCTCCTGCCGTATCGACCGTCTGAAAGCCGAATTTTTCGGCAAAGCGCTGATCGGACAGCCACGTCTTCTGCTTTTCCGCGCCCAGCATGCACACGCCTGCTTTTCCCTTCGCCCGCGCGTCCTGCAGACATGATTCCATCAGCGCCTTCCCGACGCCCTGCCCCCTGGGCGCGCCCTGCACCCACAGGCAGTAGAGATAGAGATAGTCTTCTCCCTCGACCGGCGCCCACGCCGTCTCGATGGGTGCATACTCGATAAACGCGCAGTCGTTTCCCGCGAGCTTGCGAAACACATGTCCTTCGCGGATTCTCTCTCGCAGCCACGCGCGCTTGCGCTCCACGCCGGGGTGCGGCTTTTTTGTACGCACGATGCAGCAAAGCTGCTCGCGGTCCAGATTCTCCTGCGTCAGCGTGACAAAATCCATTTCCATGCCGGAGCCTTCCTTCCCGTCAAGCGCTCAGGGCGTATTCTTCCAACAAAAGAATACGCCCCCGACTCAATAATCTACACGCATCAGGCTCAAGCCCTGCGGCGGCGCGGTGTAGCCTGCGGTCGTCCGGTCGCGCGCGTCGAGTGTATCCTGCACGCTTTCTATTGTCCGCTTTCCCTGTCCGACTTCTAACAGTGTTCCAACCAGAATGCGCACCATGTTCTGCAAAAAACCGGTGCCGTGGAAATTGAAGTAGATGTAGTCCTTTTTGCGCACGATTTCAATGGAGTCGACGGTGCGCACCGTCGATTTTTTCATCTGCGGGTTTGAGCAGAAGCTTTTAAAATCATGTTCGCCTGTCAGTATTACCGCCGCTCGCTGCATCGCCGCCACATCCGGCACGTAATCGAGCGTCGTGACGTATTTGCGGTTGAAAACCGGCTTCGTCACGCCCACGTAGCAGGTGTAGGTATAGAGCTTTCCCACCGCGCGGTATCGGGCATGGAACCGGTCGGCGGCAAGCTTCACCTCATCCACGCAGATATCGTCCGGCAGATACCGGTTCATATAGTCGCGGATTTCGTCCGGCTGCAGTTCGGTTTCCAGATAACAGTTTGCAACCATCGCCCGGGCATGCACGCCCGCGTCGGTTCTGCCTGCGCCGATGACATTGACCTCTGCGTTTACCATCCGGCTGAGGACAGTCTCTAACTTGCCCTGAATGGTGTCTCGTCCCGGCTGGCGCTCCCAGCCGGAGTAGCGCGAGCCGTCGTAGGATATGGTCAGTTTGAAATTTTTCATATCTTCTTCTCTTCAATATTTTTTGTATACCGGCAAGCCGGATAATTGGAGCAGCCCCAGAACTTCTTTCCCTTGCGCGCGCCGGACTGCCCGGTGCGAAGGACCATATTTGCCCCACATTTTTCGCACACCGGCACCCGGAAGCTCGCCGCCTTCTGCCGGTGTACTTCCTTCGGCTCCGGCGTTTTTAAGACATCCGCATAGCGAATCGCCGTGCAGGAAGCTCTGCGTGCAATCTCGATGGCAAGCATGTCATAGCGCTTCGCCAGCTCCTCTTCCTGCATCCCTGCTGCCAGCTTGCGCCGCACATAGACCTCCGGCGCGCAGCCGACCTTCTTTTTAAAGCTCTCTAAAAACCGCTCGCGGTCGCTTTTTGCTTTTCGTTTCGGGTACATACGCCCACCTCCCGGCACTTTTTCGTTCTGTCCTTCCTTATCGGAACTGCATTTCCTCTCCCGCCGCATCGTAAAAACCGACGGTGCTCGATGAAACCGGCGGGATGATATAGACATACGGCACTTCCTCCGGCGAAAGCTCGGTTCTGATCTCCCAACCGGAAGCATTGTCCTTTTCGATGATTACGCGGCAATCCGGATTGTTGATCAGGTATACGCCCATGAAATACACGATATCCGCGCAATAAACGCTCGGTGTTTTGATCTCCCTCAGCCGGTATCGCCCATTGGCCAGCACACGGCAAACGGCAGCCTCGTACTGCGTTTTCTCCGGCGTTTCGATCGTGAACCACAAAACCGTCTCGCCGTTTCTTATGCCCGCTCCGGCAAAAGCGACTGTTTCGCTCTGCCAATCCGCCGCCAGCTCCTGCCGGACAGCTTCGATCAAAGCCTCGCGCGGCTTCGCCCAAATCCAGTTCAGCACGATCAGGTACGCGGCCAGCAGCACCGCCAGCAGCGAAAGCGCAATCAGCGCAAGTCGTTTTCTCATCGCGTTTTCTCCTTCTATGCGTCAAAGCCGGACACTTCCTTTTTATCAGTATACCATATTCATCGCCGCTTCGCCACCGTGCAGCTTCAAAAATAATTTTTTCATCGCCGAAAAAGCGCTTGACAAAACTGTGTCGCTGTGTTACTGTATTATCAACGTAATACAGTAACACAGGAGGTGCGATATGTCCTGGGAATTTCAAGACCATCTGCCCATCTACGCCCAGCTCATGGATACGCTCAAGCGGCGCATCATCACCGGGCGCTATCTGCCCGGCGAAAAGCTCCCCTCGGTGCGCGAGCTTGCCGCCGAGGCGGGCATCAATCCCAACACCGTCCAGCGCGCGTTTTCTGAGCTTGAGCGCGAGGGACTGATTTATACCCAGCGCGCAACCGGAAAATACGTCACCGAAAACGCCGACGAGATCAAATCCGCGCGGCAGGCGCTGGCAAAGACGCAGGTCGCCGAGTTTCTGTCGAACATGCAGTCTCTCGGCTACAGTGTGGGCGACGTGATCGTCCTGCTGCAATCGTTCAATGAAAGTGAGGAGGAATCATCTCATGCCGATTCTGGAATGTAACAAGCTGACCAAAACCTATGGCGGCGTCACGGCGCTCGACCATATCGATCTTGCCATCGACCCCGGCAGGATTGTGGGACTGCTCGGTCCCAACGGCAGCGGCAAAACAACGCTCATCAAGCTCGCCGCCGGGCTGCTGCAGCCCACGGAGGGTCAGATTCTGATTGACGGCAAAGCGCCGTCTCCCCAGACCAACGCGGTCCTTTCCTATCTTCCCGAGCGCATCGCGCTGAGCCAGTGGATGAAGGTCACGCAGGTGCTGGACTTCTTCTGCGATTTCTACAAAGACTTCGACCGCCAGGCAGCCGAGCAGATGCTCGCCCAGCTTCATATCGCGCCCAATCAGGTCTTAAAACAGATGTCCAAGGGCACGAAGGAAAAGGTCCAGCTGATTCTTGCCATGAGCCGCAAAGCGAAGCTTTATCTGCTCGACGAGCCGATCGGCGGCGTGGACCCTGCCACGCGCGACTACATTCTGCATACCATTTTAACCAATTATAACCCCGACGCTGCCGTCGTGATCAGCACGCACCTCATCGGCGACGTTGAGCAGGTGCTCGACGAGGTCGTCTTTTTGAGCCGCGGGCAGATCGCGCTGCACGATTCGTGCGAAAACATCCGCGAGCAGCAGGGCAAATCCATTGACGGGCTTTTCCGGGAGGTATTCAAATGCTGGGAAAACTGATGAAATACGAGCTGCGCGCCACAAGCCGCACGATGCTGCCGCTGCTCTTGTTAACGCTTCTTTTGAGCGTCTTTACGCGCATGACAAGCGCCGTTGTCCAGAGCGGACACTCGAAATTCATAACAGTCATCAACACGCTTCTGATTTTCGCTTTCTTTCTTGCGCTGATCGGCACGGCAGTGTTCAGCGTCGTTCTCATGGTCGTGCGCTTCCGCAACAATCTCATGACCGACGAGGGCTACCTGATGTTTACCCTTCCCGTGAGCGTCCACCAGCTTCTGTGGTCGAAGCTTCTGGTGTCCATGCTCTGGTTCATCGCCGTGTTCTGTGTGGATGCGCTGGCGCTTGTCCTTACCGTCTATGAAGACGGCATGTTTGCGGGTCTGCCGGAATTTGTCCGCACGCTCTTCGATTCCGTGAACCGGGAGTATATGGTCAACGGCGCGCTCTACATGCTTGAGCTGCTCGGCGTGCTGCTGGTCTCGATGGTGACCGCCTGCCTGATGTTCTACGCGCCCATTGCCATCGGCAACAGCTTTGCAACGCACAAGACGCTGCTGTCCGTCGTGTTCTACTTCGTCATCCAGACCGTTCTGCAGATCGTCACGCTCTTCGGCTTTTCGGCTTCCGTGGAGCTTGTCACGCCGCTGCTCACCCCCGCGATTCTGGACAGCACCATCAAGACGGCACATCTGCTCTTTACCAGCCTCTTTGTCTACGAGCTCGTCATCGGCGCCATTTTGTATGTCCTGACCTGGTTCATGCTGCGCAAAAAACTCAATCTGCAATGACACACTGCGTGCGTCATTGCAGCCCAAAAATTTTGCAAGCCGAAGATTTCGGCTTGCAAAATTTTGTTTGATTGGACGCGAAAGGGGCTCCAAGACCGCCCCTTTCACACTTTCCCTGCCAGGAGTGCGCATCTGTTTTGCTTTACCAGTTTCGGCTTGTGCCTGCGTCCTGCACGCTCCAGCGGAAGCTTCCCAGATCATAGCCGCGCGGCACGTAGAAGCGCTTGACGCGCATGGGATCGTCCGACGTGTTATAGAGCTGCCCGTTCATCAGAAGCCCATAGGCATAATACCGCCTGGCAACCTCGATGGACAGCTCGCTCCTCGTCCCCTCTGGGTAGCAAACCGCGTAGGGCACCTGCCCGGTAAGGGCAGCGAGATAGTTCTGGCTCTGCTCCATCTCAAAAATCAGCGTCTGCTCGTCCATCGTGCTCAGGTTTCCGTGGGAATAGGTATGGCTCTGAATCGACACCAGCCCCGAGCGCGACAGCTCCTGCACCTGCTCCGCTGTCATTTTGTGCGGCGTGCCGATTGCCTTGGGAATGACAAAAATCGTCGCCTTGGCGTTGTATTTCTGCAGCAGCGGGAAAAGCTCGGTATAATTATCGTCATACCCGTCGTCAAATGTCAGAATCACGGGCTTCTCGAAATCCTCCACATGAGACAGATCCTCAAACCAGATCGTCTCATAGCCGTTTTCCTGCAGATACAAAAGCTCCTGCTCCATCGTCTCGGGGCTGACAAACAGATCCCAGTAGCCCCACAGATCGTCGCTCACCGCGTGATACATCAGAACCGGTACGTTGACGTTTTCCGCAGGCGTGTCCAGCGTCAGCTGTTTTGCAAAATATGTCGTCCCGTCCTCCGCTTCGCCGGACACGAAGCCGAAGCGTTCTGCCGCAAGGCAAGCCTCGACATACGCTGCGCCGTCCTGCAAAAAGGCATCGCCCGGCTGCAGCTGATCGCGGCGCGAAATGGGGAACAGTTCCTCGCGTCCGCCCCATCGGAGTCTCACGCCGTCTTCCGTCACGACGCAGGAAAGCTGCGCGCAGGCGGCAAAATCCTCCGCCTTCACATAGAGCGCTTCCCCGTCCGTCAGCGTCGGCATCCGGGTTCCGAAAAGGAGGAGTTCCTCCCCTGCCGCAAATGGCTCTGGTTCTGGTTCCGGCTCGGGCTCCACAGGCACAGGTTCTTCCAGCAGCAAAACCGTTTCTTCCGCCGCCTCCGGCTCGGGTGCCGCCTCCTGCGCAGGTGCTGCCGGCGTGGTTCTTTGGCAGCCACAGAGCAAAAATGCGCAGAAAAGCGCCAGTCCCAGTGTCATTGCCCGTTTTTTCATGTACGCGTCTCCTTCCCCGTCTCTTTTTGCATTGCCAGCTGCTTCGAGGCGTACAGATACGCCTGCTGATAATCCCCCAGCTCCCGGCAGCAGACTTCCAGACCTTCATAAAGCTCGCGCTCCAGCATTCTTCCGAGCGGCAGCTCCTGCGCCTGATGGAAATACAGCGCCGCATTTTCATACTGCTCGCGCCTAGCCGCGATTTTGCCGCGCAGAATCAGATATTCTGCACGCTGCGCGTCCGGCAGCTCCGCAATCGACCAGATCTCGCGCTCTGCCGCCTGGATATGCTCCTGCTGCAGATGAAACCGCGCCATCGTAAAATGATACCGCACCGCGCTCTGTCGTTCCAGATAAAACGTCCGGTAACGCTCTACCGCCTCGTCCGCCTGCTTTTCCTGAATCGCACAGCGCGCCAGCACATCGAGTGCCTGCACCTGCACCTGCGCGCTTGCATACAGACTCCTCCGATTCCAGTCGAGCGCCTGCTGCGCCAGCTCCTTTGCACCGGAAAAATTCTCCGCCGCCAGTCGCTGCGCCGCCAGCATCCCCGCTGCCTGCGAGCAGAGCAGCAGCATCTCATCGCCGGACGGCGCATCCTGCGCAAAAAGCGCCAGGCATCCGGCATAATCTTCTTCCCGGAACAGCGTGCGCGCCCGGCGCATTTTTTCCAGCGCCGCATCCGTCTGCTCGTCTGACAGCAGCCATCCCACGCTCACATCCAGCGCCCGCGCCAGATGCTCAAGCGTGCGCATCGACGGCGAAGCCTGATCGTTTTCAATCTGCGAGAGCATGTTTCTCGTCACACAGCCGCCCGCTACCTGACTCTGGCTGAGTCCCTTGGAAAGCCGGGTCTGTCGAAGCTTCTGTCCCAGCGTCATGGAAACGCCCTCCCGTAAATGATATTTACAGTATCATACCAGAAATTCCCGGAAAAGGCAAGAAAAAAGACTGCCATGGCTTGCATGGCAGTCTTTATATATGTATGCGATTATCCCTTGACCGTGCCGTCTGCGTTGAAAACCGGCAGCTTTTCGAGGTAGACAATATCCTCGCGCTTCTGTGCGTCGCCCTCGGCAAGCACCGCCATCCGACCTGCGACCTCGCCGCCTGCCTGATGCACCAGCTCTTCCAACGCGTGCAGGCTCTCGCCGGTGGAAATCACGTCGTCGACGATGAGGATTTTCTTACCCTTCATCTTCGCTGCTTCTTCGCCAGACAGATACAGGTCCTGATCGTGCTGCGTCGTAATGGAACGTACCTGCACATGGATGGGGTCGGTCAGATAGACCTTCATGCCCTTGCGCGCGACAAAATATTCGCTTGCGCCGGACTGACGCGCCATCTCGTGAATCAGCGGAATGCTCTTTGCCTCTGCCGTGAGCAGGTAGTCGTACTCCTTCGGCGCGCGCGCCAGCAGCTCTTTGGCGCAGGCAACGGTAATCTCCGCGTCGCCGAACATGATAAATGCGCCGATGTAGAAATCGTCAGCCACCTTGCAAAGCGGCAGCTCGCGTTTGATGCCCGCGATGGTCATCGGATATGTCATGCGTATCTCTCCTCGCACTTTATTTTGTCTCACTTGATTATTATATCTGCCGGAAAGCGGAAAGTCAATTGCTTTCCGCCATGGCGAACACGACGGTTCGCGTCCGGCGTACAAAATTCGTCTGATTTTTGCTGTTTTCGGACAGCTGTCCGCAATGCCGAACAAATATCAAAAAATCGTCAGGTAGCAAAAAAGTCTGTTAGTTTTTTGTGGATTTCGTCCTACTCCCCCGCCTTGCCTTTTGCCGCCTTCTTTCCTATAATAAGGGCAGAACTGGCGGGGACGCGGAGTCCCTGCCGCGTGAAAGAAAGGAAGGATTTTTCCCCATGAGCAACTACTTCAAAGTGAAGGAACACGGCTCGACCGTGCGCACCGAAATCATGGCAGGTGTGACCACCTTCATGGCAATGGCGTACATTCTGATGGTCAACGCCGGCATGTTCGCAAGCCTCGGCACCGTGAGCTACGGCGCCATCTACATCGCAACCGCCATTTCCGCCGTCATCGGCACCGTTCTGATCGGTCTGCTGGCAAACCTGCCGCTGGCGCAGGCATCTGGCATGGGTCTGAACGCATTTTTTGTCTACACTGTCTGCTTCACCTTCGGTCTGAGCTACGCCAACGCCCTCGTGCTCGTTCTGGTCGACGGCATCGTGTTCGTCCTGCTGACCGTCACGGGTCTTCGCAAGATGATTTTTGACGCCATTCCGGCAGCCGTCAAGACGGCAATCTCCGCCGGTATCGGTCTTTTCATCGCGTTCATCGGTCTGCAGAACGCCGGCATCGTCGTGGACGACGGCGCAACGCTTGTCAACCTCTCCTCCTTCAACGTTTTCTCCGGCTCGGCAACCTGGGCAACCATCTTCCCGATGCTGCTGACGATCATTGCCGTCTTTGCCATCGGCGCCATGTCCAAGAAGAAGGTCAAGGGCGCGGTCCTGTGGGGCATGCTCGGCGGCGCGGTTGCGTACTACGCGATCGGTCTGATCACCGTTCCCGATTTCTACAACACCGCTGTGGCTCCCAACCTGACCTCCGATTTCTTCGGCGCGTTCAAGGAGTTCGGCGCGCAGGCATTCGGCAAGGTCTTCACCGAGGGCTTTGATTTCTCCGCATACATTGCAGAACACGGCATGAGCAACTTCATCGTCATGTTCCTGACCACGATGCTCGCCTTCTGCATGGTCGACATGTTCGACACTCTGGGCACGCTCTACGGCGCCTGCGCCGCGGGCAACATGCTCACCGAAGACGGCAATGTCCCCAACATGGACAAGGCAATGCTTGCCGACGCCGTTGCCACCTGCTGCGGCGCTGTCTGCGGCACGTCCACCGTCACCACGTTCGTCGAATCCTCCGCCGGTGTAGCTGAGGGCGGTCGTACGGGTCTTGCCTCGATGGCAACCGCCGCGCTGTTCTTCATCGCGATGTTCCTCGCACCTGTCGCGCAGCTCATTCCGACCTACGCCTGCGCCGCAGCGCTTATTTACGTCGGCGTTCTGATGATGTCGAACGTCCGCTCGATCGACTGGGACGACCCCGCATGCGCCGTTCCCGGCTTTATGACCGTTGCGTTCATGCCGCTGACCTACAACATCTCCTACGGCATCGCATTCGGTCTCATCTCCTACGTCTTCATCAAGATCTTCACCGGCAAGATCAAGGAAGTCAACGCAGGCACCTGGGTCATCACGATCCTGTTCGCCCTGATGTTCTTCCTGACACGGTAATCAAAAAAGCTGACGCTTTTTTGATTAAGAAGCTGCACCTCGACTGCGCGCAAGTTTTTTGCGCTCCGCACAAAAAACTTACACTTGCGAGGTGACAGGTATGTTTACCCGCAAGGGGTACGCGACATCCGTAAGCGGTAAAACCGCTAACGGCTGTCCTGTCCGGTCGGCGAAGCCGCCGGATAACATGAATTTCCGTTATATTTCGCCATCTGCGGATGGCGAAACTCTACGAGGTTTTAACACACAGAAAGGGAAGGCTATCGCCTTCCCTTTTTATTTTGCTATTGCCGGATAAAGCAGCGCAAATTCCTCCAGGACGCACAGCCCGTGCTCGTCGAAGGGCTTCCCGGCTGCCTCAAAATCGGGCGTAAACGCTTCGCGGTGAACCTTCTTCCAATACGCCAGCGACCGGTCGCCCTCGCCTTCCCGAACTGCATGCGCGCCGGAAACCTCGTCGAAGGGTACAAGCGTCACCTTTGTGTCACAGATCACGCCCGCCGCTTCGCCGCTGCTAAAAAGAATCACACTGTATTCTCCGACCTTCGGCAGCGGCTCTTGCTCCAGTTCAAACGCAAGCAGTGCGCTTGCCGTCGCCGTTTTTGTTCCGGCAAGCACCAACTGCGCAAGCTCGTCGCCGACCGCGCCGCCACCGCAAAACGCCCATGCGCTATAAGGCGTCTGTTCCGACACGCCGCTGCTTTCACAATACGCATGCCACATCTGTTCTGCTGTCATTGTCTTCTTTTTATGTGTTCAGAAGCAGCTCCTCGTCGATGCAGAGCCGTCCGTCTTTTTCCACCAGCCCCAGCCTGCAGCGCTTCACGATTTCAAAAAGCTTGTCTCCGTTCACGCCCGTGAGATTGTCGACCTTGTCGAGCAGTTTCTGCGCCTCGGGGTGAAAGCTGGAGAGCGTGATGAAAATGCCGCGCGAGCCGTTTTCCGCGCACACCGCGCCGTAGAATTCGCGCACATCCTTTGCCGTCATAACCGCATGGCGGTTTTTCATCTGCATGAGAATCGTCTCCCGGTAGCCAAGATCGTCCGTCGTGTGAATCATGCCGTCGATGCCGCCGTCGTCGGAGCCGCCGGTGACAAAGCCCTCGTCGACCGTTTTGCCCTCGGAGAGATAGTATTCGCGCAGAAGCCGGACGCAGTAGCTCTCGAACCACTCGCCGCCTTTGGTGTGAACCGCCTCGAGAAAGCAGCGCTTGACATCGCCGCCCTCCGCCGCCTGCCTGAGCCAGCCGCCAAGCTCCGTTGCCGGATAGTCCCCCGGCGTTCCCAGCCGGTAGCCGCGCGAGGTCCGCACGACGCCGCGCTCCTTTTCCATCTCGACAAGGCATCTTCCCATCACGCTTCTGAGCGCGTTGTCGTCCTGCCTGCCGGGGGTTTTGTCGGTGCCGAAATGCTGCTCTGCCAGCCGGTAGAGCTCCTGCTTGCCAATTACCCGCCGCTCCCCGATTGTCCGGGTGATAAATGTGCGGATTGCCGCAGGGGCAAACTCGATATCCTGCGCGCGTTCCAGATGCAGAAAGCCTGCCTCGTCTTCGCGGATGGACCCGGCGTGAATCAGCCCGGTCAGCACCATGCCGAGCCGGCTTTTCATCATCGTCAGCGGCGCCCCGGGCGTCAGATCCGCATCGCTCCCGACTTCCATGCCGAGCGCGGCAATCCCGGCTTCAATGAGCTGCTTGCGCCGCAGCTTTCCCGCTCCGGACAGCTCCCGCAGCAAAAGTTCCTGTAATTGTTCGTCGGTCCGTTTCATCGCGCCCAACCCTTTCCGTTCGTTTTTTCTATCATACGCCAGTTTCGCGGGAATTGCAACGAATTGCGCCCCAAATTCCGCAAATTCGCGAACAGCCACGGCAGCTTACACTGCCGTGGCTGTTCTTTGTATCTCGTTGCAAAACAATCAGGTGGGGGGAATTAACATGCTTTTGCAGCTGCAGCCGCGACCAGCTCGTGGAGCGCGCCCGTCGGACACGCCTGCGCGCAGGCGCCGCAGCCGATGCACTTGTCATAGTCGACCGAAGCGAGGTTGCCGTCGACATGCACCGCGTCATGCTCGCACGTCTTCACGCACTTCATGCAGCCGATGCAGCCCGCGCTGCAAGCCTTACGCGTCACAGCGCCCTTGTCGTGGTTCGAGCAGAGAACCGCCGTCTTCGCGCGGCTCGGAACGATGGCAATCACCTGCTGCGGGCAGGTCTTTGCGCAGATGCCGCAGCCGACACAGATGGAGGCATCCACCGAGGCAATCCCCTTGACCAGGGAAATTGCGCCGTGCGGACAGACTCTCATGCAGTCGCCCAGACCCATGCAGCCATAGGTGCACGTGCCGCTGCCGCCGAAGAACAGCTTTGCCGCCTGACACGAGGCGATGCCGCGGTAGTCTTCCTTGGGGGAGGTATGGTCGCAGTCGCCGCCGCAGCGGACAAGCGCGGTCTTCGCTTCCACCGCTTCTGCTTCCACACCGAGGACCGCCGCGAGCTTTCTCGCCGCCTCCGCGCCGCCGGGGACACAGAGATTGGTCTTCGTGCCGGGGGTTAGCAGCGCCTTCGCATAGCCGTCGCAGCCGGTAAAGCCGCACGCGCCGCAGTTTGCACCGGGCAGGCACTCGCGGATTGCCGGGAAGCGCTCGTCTTCTTTGACTGCCATCACGTGGGAGGCAACCGCCAGACCCACGCCGCAGATCAAGCCGATCATCGTAACAGCCAGAATGGGAATCAGAATTTCATTCATTGCATTTCCCTCCTTAACCGCCGAACAGCCGGTCCAGAACGCCCGAGAAGCCGAAGAACGACAGCGAGACGATCGAAGCCGAAACCAGCGTAATGGGCAGACCTTCGAAGCTCTTGGGCGGCTCCGCATCCTCCACGCGCGAACGCACGCCGGAGAAAATGACCATTGCCAGGAAGAAGCCGAGACCGCAGCCCAGCGCCGTCAGCAGCGAGTCAACGTAATTCAGACCGTCCGAGATGTTGTTCATCGTCACGCCCAGCACGCCGCAGTTCGTCGTAATCAGCGGCAGATACACGCCGAGTGCCTTGTGAAGCGAAGGAATGTAGCGCTTGAGGACAATTTCAACCAGCTGCACGAGCGCCGCGATGACCAGAATGAAGACCACCGTCTCCATATAGGTGAAGTCGACCTTGCCCGCCAGCAGCAGATGATAGATCGGCCACGTGACCGCCGTTGCCAGAACCTCGACGAAGATAACGGCAATGGACATGCCGGTCGCCTGATCGAGCTTCTTGGAGACGCCGAGGAACGGGCAGATGCCGAGGAACTTGACGAGCACGTAGTTGTTGGTAATCGCCGCCGTCAGAATCACAAAAAGTACCGTTTTCATTCAGCGCTTGCCTCCTTCCCGCTGCAGGAGCCTGCCTTGCCGCAGCCCGGGCATGCCGCACAGCCGAATTCCTTCTTGGTAATTGCCTTGCCGTGGGTGATCTTGTTGACCAGCGCGATCATGCAGCCGAACACGAAGAAGCCGCCGGGCGCCATGGTAAGAATGCCGATGGGGTTGTCGTGAAACCAGGGAATGGGCATACCGCAGAAGGTGCCGGCGCCGAGAATTTCGCGGATGGTCGCCATCGCGCACAGCGCCAGCGTAAACCCGAGACCCATGCCGAGACCGTCGATCGCAGAATCAACCACACCGTGCTTGTTGGCGTACATTTCGGCTCTGCCGAGGATGATGCAGTTGACGACGATCAGCGCCAGATACACACCCAGAGACTGATACAGCTCATAGGTATATGCCTCCATGACCAGCTCGACGATGGTCACGAAGCCGGCGATGACCGTGATGTAGCACGGAATGCGGACCGTGTCCGGAATGACTTTCCGCAGCGCGGAAATTGCCATGTTGGAAAGAATCAGAACCACCGTCGCCGCAATGCCCATGCCGAACGCCGCCGTGACAGATGTGGAAATTGCCAGCGTCGGGCAGGTGCCGAGCACCAGAACCAGAACCGGGTTTTCCTTGATGAGGCCCTTGAGAAGATTTTGAAGCTTCGTCATTTTGCTGCCTCCTTACATACTTCATAGGCGTGGAAGGCCGCTTCCACACAGCCCTTATAGGCTGTCGAGGTGATGGTCGCGCCGGAAATTGCGCTCACGCCGGAAAGGGAGCTGTCCTGTCCTTCATACTGACCGTAGTAGCTCTCGTTTGCCGTCTGACCGCCGAGCGTCTTGGTTTCGCTGGAGACATCGAGTGTCTTGCAGCGCAGAATCGTCCCCTCCGGGGAAATGGCAACCATGACCTGAATCGTACCGCCGAAGCCCTTGCCGGAGGCTGTGATGACGTAGCCCGCGACGCTGCCGTCGGACGCTTTGCCGACATAGGCGCTCAGCACGTTTTCCGGAAGTCCCTCCGTGACCTGCTCAAAGTCGCCTGCCTCGGGAATCAGCTCCTGCCGCGCGGCAGTTTCTCTTGCCTCGGCGTTTGCCTTGGACACGGGCGCCGTGAACGAATTGACAACGGCGAGCGCGCCGGAGATTACGAAACAGATCACAACCAGCACGACGACCGCTTTGATGATACCCTGTTTTTCACTCATGCCGCTACACCTCCAAACGGTTTCGTCTCCGTCCAACGGGACAGATAAGGCGTGAGGATGTTCATGAAGAGGATGGCGAACGAAACACCCTCGGCGTATGCGCCGTAGAAGCGGATGAGCACCGTGAGTAAGCCCGCGCCGATGCCGAAGAGAACTCTGCCCCAGTCGGTGGACGGCGTCGTGGAGTAATCCGTTGCCATAAAGATTGCGCCCAGCATCAAGCCGCCCGAGAGGATCTGACCCACGGCGTCCTGCCCGAGAATCAGGCTCATGACAAACACAGTGCCGACGAAGCACACCGGGGTATGCCAGGAAATCACGCCGCGGATGAGAAGATAGGCAAAGCCAATGAGAAGCGCCAGCGCGCTCGTCTCGCCCAGGCAGCCGCCGTGGTTGCCGAGCAGAAGCGTCAGATAATCGACCGATTCACCGTTTGCCATCATGGCAAGCGGCGTCGCGCTCGACACCGCGTCCGGGAAAACCCACGCGGTCATGCTCTTCGAAAAAGCGAGGAACATGACGATACGAGCCGTGATGGCGGGGTTGGCGAAGTTCTTGCCGATGCCGCCGAACAGCCCCTTGACCGCGACCATCGCAACCAGTGCGCCGAAGACCGCCTGCCACAGAGGAATCGATACCGGCAGGTTCATCGCCAGCAGCACGCCGGTGACTGCTGCGGAAAGATCACAGATGGTGCTGGGCTTGCCGCAGAGCTTTTCATAGCCCCACTCGAAGAAGATGCAAGCCGCCGTTGTGACCGCAACTACCAGCAGCGCGCGCAGCCCAAAGACGACGCAGCCCGCGATCAGCGCAGGACACAGCGCAATCAGCACATCGCGCATAATCACCGCGGTAGAATTTTTCGTTGTTACATGCGGCGAAGCCGCAACAATCTGACTCATTTTGCCGCCTCCTTCTGCTTTTCGGCTTCCGCCTTTGCCTTGAGCGCATTCTTATAAGCCATAACCTGCGCCTTTGCCAGCTTGTTGGTCTGGACCAGCGGTCGGTGCGCCGGGCAGATGAACGAGCAGCAGCCGCACTCCATGCAGAGGTTGACCTTCAGGTGCATCAGACGCTCAATGTTGCCCTTCTTGTAAGCCGTCTCCATCTCGCATGGCATCAGGCTCAGCGGACAGTGCGCGATGCACTTGCCGCACTTGATGCAGGCAGTGGGCTCGGGCGGGGTCGCCTCGGCTTCTCCGAAAGCGAGAATCGCGTTGGTGTTTTTGAGAATCGGCTGCTCCAGATCCGGCACCGCGATACCCATCATGGGTCCGCCGTAAAGCACCATCTTCGGCTCTTCCTTAAAGCCGCCGGTCGCCTCGAACACGTCCTTCATCCGCATGCCGATCGGCACGAGCACGTTCATGGGATTCTTGACTGCCGAGCCGTCGACCGTCACGCACTTTTTGACGAGCGGCAGACCGGTTCTGCAGTATCTTGCGATGGACGAAATCGTCGTACAGTTGAGAACCACCGCGCCGACGTCCAGCGGAAGCTTTCCTTCGGGGACCTTCTCGCCCGTCACGTGGTAAATCAGAACCTTCTCGCCGCCCTGCGGGTACATCGCCTTGAGCGGCATGACTTCCATGTTCTGCTCGTTTTTCACAAGCTCTCTATAACGCGCAATGCACTCCGGCTTGTTGTCCTCGATGCCGAAGACGATGCGCGGCACCTTCAAAAACTTCTGCAGCAGCCGGCAGCCCGCAATCACGTCGAACGAGTAGTCGATCATCGCGCGCGTATCGGAGGTGATGTACGGCTCGCACTCGGCGCCGTTGATGATCACGCATTTGATCTGGTCGAGATTCTTGACCGTCAGCTTGACGACCGTCGGGAAGCCCGCGCCGCCCAAGCCAACCAGGCCGCTGGCGCGCACGGCGTCCAGGAAATCCTGCATCGTCTCCAGCTTCGGAGGAGCAATGCCCTCCCAGCGGGCGTCGAGTCCGTCGGACTCAATTTCAACTGTCTGCATCATCCGTCCGTTCGAGCCCAGCATTTCGCCGATTCTCTTCACAGTGCCGGAGACGCTTGCGTAGATCGGTGCGGAGACAAAGCCGCCCGGTTCGCCGATCAGCTGACCGGTCTTGACATAGTCTCCGACCTTGACCACCGGTTTTGCCGGCGCGCCGATATGCATAGCCATCGGAATGACCACCGAATCCGGCAGCGGCAGCTTGACCGCGCTCATCTGTGCCGTCGACTTATGCCCCGCTACATGGATTCCATGTAAGTACCGCTTCAATCAAATTCCTCCCTCAAATGCTCATTTTGGAACAAGCTGTTACTTGCTGAAAAGACCTGCCTGCCGCGCGCGTTTTGATACGAGCTGCGCGCACAGACCGGTAAAAATCCCGGTCACAATGCCGGAAACCAGCAGGACCGGAAGATAATACAAAATTGCGCTTGTACGGCTGATGAAGACCGCCGCCGCCATCTGCCCCAGATTGTGCCCCATCGCGCCGAATGCGCTGAGTACCCAGAGCTTCTGCTCGCCGAGCGGCTTGCGAAGCGCCCACATGACGAGGAATGCCGCAAAGCCGCCGGATAAGCTGTAGAAAAATGCCATCGTCTGACCGGTGAGCAAACTCCCGAGGCTCACCCGGACGAACATCGTCCCGAGCGCCCAGCCGGGTCCGACCCAGAAAAGCGTCAGCATCGTAAATACATTGCTTAAGCCCGGCTTGATGCCGGGGATTGCGGTCAGGGGCGGCAGCTGCGCTTCGATCACGAAGACCACCAGTCCCGCGGCAGCCAGAAGCGCCGCGAGCGTGAGCTTTTGCAGCTTTTTCATCTCTCAGCTCCTCCCGCCGGCAACCACATCTGCGCCGTCTGCGCGCGTATCGTCTGTAAACGCAATCACCAGCCGGTTCGGCAGGCAGATAATCGGTCCTCCGCCCGCCTTCAAAAGCCCGTGCGCCACACAAACCCCGTCCGGACAGCCCGCAGCGCTTACCCTTACGCCCTCGGCGGAAACCTCGATCGTGTTGCCGCCTGCCGGTCCCGGAACCTCAAAGGTCTCGGTCTGCCCCGCATGCGGCAAATAAATCGTCCGGATCAGCCTGCCGTCCTGATACACACCGGCTGTCTGCCCGCTGCCCGCCGGAAGAAGCTTCCACACAAGCAGCAGCGCCGCAATCGCAGATACAAATACCATTGCCCAAGTCCGGTTTTTCATCGCACAAGCACCTCGAAGCTCCGCTCGGAGCGGAAGCTGTCCTCCAACCCCTGCGTCACATAAATCTCGCCGGAGTCCAGCAGGAATACCGCCTCAAAATCGCGGCTTTCGCGCCAGAACTGCGCCGCGCGGTCGAGCCCCATCACGAAAAGCGCCGTGGAGAGCCCGTCGGCAAGCGTATCGTCTGCGCTCACAACCGTTACGGAACGAATTCCCGTATCGGCGGGCATGCCGGTTCTTGCATCCAAAATGTGCCAGTAGCGTTTGCCGTTTTCCTCAAAATACCGCTGATAGCCGCCCGATGTTACAACGCTGACGTCCGACGCGCTGACATAGCCGAAGCAGCCGTCCGTCTGCGGGTCCTGCAGCCCTACGGTCCAGTCCGCACCGTCCGGCTTGCTTCCAAGCAGCGTCACGTTGCCGCCGAGCGACAAAACCGCCGATTGGATGCCCTGCTCGTGTAAGCACTTTCGCAGCGTTTCGGCCGCAAAGCCCTTTCCGATGCCGCCGAGATCAATCGCCATACCCTCGGGCAGCTGGTAGGGCGCCTTCACCACCGGGAGCTTTTCATAGCCGACCGCCTCCAGCGCCGTCTCGATTGCCGCCTGCTGCGGCACCTGTGCATGATCTGTTCCAAAGCCCCAGAGCTGCATCAAGGGATACACCGTCGGGTCATACGCACCCTCGGTAAGCGCTGCAATCTGATACGCGCTTGCCAGCACGCGCAGCGTCTCGTCTTCACAGAAGCCGCCCGCATTGAGCTTTGCAATCTCGCTGTTTACATTCTGCGCCGACAGCTTCGCGTCGAGTCTTGCAATCTCGATCTCGGCAGCATCCACCGCCGCGTCTGCGTATGCGCCGTATGCTGTGAGCTGCATGACCGTGTCCATGGCAAAAAACTCGGTGGATGCCTTTTGGGCGCGACAGCCGCACAGCAGCGGCAGCAGCGCCGCAAGGAGAAGTCCCCGGAGAATTTTCCCTGTTTTTGTCATACCTGCACCCTGTCTTCCATCCGCCCCAATTTTTCCCTTTCGCGGAACGGATGAAAAAAACTGTTGTTTGCATTCACTCCACTCGCCTATTAGGATAAATCATCCCACTTAAAAAATCAAGTTTTCTTTTACATTTCACGAAAAAATCCGTAAATTTATCATCAAAAATTAGTATTATTTTATCGATATAATTTTCCTTAATAAATATATCACTTTTTATATAATTTCATATTCCTGATATGATATATATAAATTCATATGGCAGTATTCTATTTTTCACCGCACAGATTTTCCAGTCGGTCCGGTTGGTTTCTGTTTTTCATCCGACAAAAACAGGGAATTTTCCGGCAGCGTCTGCCGGTTGGTTTCTGATCCTTCCGAACGCAGCATGCATCTTTTCCGCCGAAGTCGTCTTCGGTATATCAGAATCCATATCGCCTTTGCTCATTTTTTACTCCCTGCAGGCACAGAAAAACCGGCGATACGCCCTTGCGCACCGCCGGTATCGCACTATTGATTTTTCTGATTGTTCTGCGCGAGAATGCGCTCGATCTCCTGCTGGGTCTGCATGACCTCGTCGTGAAAGCTCTTTGCCGACACGCGCACCGCGCCGTGCCCGAGAATGATCAGCTGCTCTAAATTATCGGACGTTGCCACGCGCACACGCTTTCTGCCGCGCAGTTCATAGGTCACGCGCTCGATATACGAGTCCGCCGTCTCCGCTTCCTGCGTATATACAATAAATATATTGTGATACTTTTCGACCATTCCCAGATTCTGCGGCACCTTATAGGCGTCGAACACCAGAATCAAATTACAGCCGCGGTAGCCCTGATAGTTGCACAGCAGGTTCATCAGCACATGCCGCGCCGCGTCCAGACTGTCGCGTCCGATTTCCTTCAGCTCGTCCCAGGCGAAGATAATATTGTAGCCGTCGACCAGCACAAACTCCTCCGCCGGTTCCATCCTTGCCAGCAGTTCTTTTTTGTCCTGCGAGCGAAGCGCCATCATGGGAAGCACGTCGCGCCGCTTGATCTGCCCATACGTCCGCTCGAAGATCGCCAGCAGCTCTTTTTCCAGCTCCGGCGCGCCGCCGGGCGCAACCGAACGGACGATTCTCTGCGGCTTTTCCGGCTCCTGCTTCGGCGAGAAATCCAGCAGCGGCAGATGCGCCATCCGGTCGACCTCGTCCCACTTGACCTCAAAGCCCGCGCCGTGGCTGCAGAAGACGGAGCCCGTCGGATGCAGAAGATCGCGCTCCGGGTCGTAGCCGATTCTTTTGACGATCTCGTCCTGCTGCGCGCACGGGCGGTAGCCCGCCGGCTGATACGAGATTTTGCCCTGCCCTCTGGTATAAGACGTGACCTCCGCCGTATATCCGCGCAGCAGCCGAACCGGTCCTGCGCCTGTGAGAACGGCTCGCTCCTCCGCCAGCTCCGGCGTGGAAAGCTCGGCGTGCATCCGCTCGAAATCCGTCATCGCCCGCCCGAGCATACTCGATGGCAGCTCCAGCCGGAACGAGTACCACGGCTCCAGCAGCACCGACTGTGCCTTGCGCAGTCCCTGCCGCACCGCGCGGTAGGTCGCCTGCCGGAAATCGCCGCCTTCTGTATGCTTCAGATGCGCCTTGCCGGAAACCAGCGTGATGCGGAGATCGGTCACGGGGCTTCCGGTCAGGACGCCCGGCTGCACCGCCTCCTGCAAGTGTGTGAAGATAAGCCTCTGCCAGCTGCGCGCCAGCACATCCTCACTGCACATCGTGTCGAGCACAATGCCGCTTCCCGGCTCGCCGGGCTCTAAAAGCAGGTGGACCTCGGCATAGTGCCGCAGCGGCTCATAGTGCCCCACGCCCTCGACGGGCGCGGCAATCGTCTCTTTATAGACGATGTTTCCCTCGTCAAAGCGGACGGATAGCCCGAAGCGTGCGGCAATCAGCCGCTGCAGAATCTCCATCTGCACCGGTCCCATCATCTGCACACGAATTTCCCTTAGCTGATGGTCCCAGACCAGATGCAGCTGCGGGTCCTCCTCTTCGAGTCTGCGGAGCTTCAAGTAGGCGCCCTGCAGATCGTCGGTGTCTGCGTGCATCCGGTATTCCAGCACCGGCTCCAGAACGGGCGCCTGCGCCGGTCTTCCTGCGCCCAGGTGTTCGCCCGCCTGTGTCCGGGAAAGCCCCGTCACCGCGCAGACCATACCCGCGCGCGCCTGCTGCAAAAGCGTATATTTATTGCCGGAATAGAGCCGGAGCTGGTCTGCCTTCTCCTCCCAGTCCTCTGCGCGCAGCGCCTGCTTGACGCGCAGGCAGCCGCCCGTGACCTTTAAAAACGTCAGCCGTTCGTCTTTTTCGCCGCGCGCAATTTTATAGACCTGCGCTGAAAATTCTGCCGGATAGGACGGCGCGACCGTATAGCGCTGCAAGGCAGACAGCAGCTCATCGACTCCCTGCAGCTGCAGCGCCGCACCAAAAAAGCACGGGAACACGCGCCGCTTTGCAATCAGGTCCGCAATCTGCGCGTCCTCCAGCTGCCCGGTCTTCAAGACCTGCTCCATGAGCGCCTCATCCAGCAGCGACAGCTCCTCGTGAAGCGCCGCTTCGTCTGCGTCAAACGCCGCGCAGTTTTCCGAAAGCTCCTGCCGCAGCTCCTGCAAGATGCCGTCTCGTCCCTTGCCGGGCAGGTCCATCTTGTTGACAAAAACGATGGTTGGAATCTGATAGCGCCGGAGCAGCTGCCAGAGCGTTCTGGTGTGACTCTGCACGCCGTCCGTGCCGCTCACAAGCAGCAGCGCATAGTCCAGAACCTGCAGCGTCCGCTCCATTTCGGCAGAAAAGTCCACATGTCCCGGCGTATCAAGAAACGTGATATCCGCCTCCGGCAGCGCCAGCTCCGCCTGCTTGGAGAAGATCGTAATGCCGCGCGCGCGTTCCTGCTCGTCCGTATCTAAAAAGGCATCCTGATGGTCCACTCTGCCGAGCCGCCGCGTCGCACCACCCCGGTAGAGCATTGCCTCCAGAAGCGTCGTCTTTCCGGCGTCGACATGCGCCATCACGCCAATACAGATTCGTTTCATTTCGTAGCCCCCATTCGTTGGGATTGCAAAAAGCGTCCGGAGCCGTCATGGCTCCGGACGCCCAGCGTGTCAAAAAGTCTTTTTGTCACGCTGGGCAGTTTTTCAAACTTCAAAAAAGTTTGAAAAACTGGCTGATTGAACGCGAAAGACACCCCTGATGGGTTTCTTTCACACTATCTTCCTTTCCGAAATCGTAGGTTAGAAAGGTTTTTCGACAGACTGAGCGTCCGGAGCCGCCATGGCTCCGGACGCCCTGTGTTTATTGTAAACGTTTTGCGGTAATTATGCAAGCAGCTTTTCCAGCGCAGCCAGTCTCAGGCTTACGCAGAACACTTCCATTGCCTTCTCGAGCTCATGAACCGGGGGCAGCGACGGGGCAATGCGGATGTTGGAGTCCTGTGGGTCAACGCCGTAGGGGAACGTTGCGCCCGCGCCCGTCATCACGACGCCCGCTTCCTTGCAGAGCGCCAGAGTCCGCTTGGCAAGACCCGGTTCGGTGTTGACCGAGACAAAGTAGCCGCCCTTCGGGCGCTGCCAGGTTGCAATGCCGAGCGGCGCGATCTGCGTGTCCAGCTTTTCCAGCACGCAGCGGAATTTCGGGGCAAGCACCTGCGCATGCTTCTTCATCAGCGCCAGCGTCGTTTCCTTGTCCTTGAGATACAGTACATGGCGCAGCTCGTTGACCTTGTCGTAGGAGATCATCTGAATGCCCATCAGCTTCTGCATGTACGCCTGATTTGCCTCCGAGCAAGCCATGACGGAAATGCCCGCGCCCGGGAAGGTGATCTTTGAGGTAGATGCAAATTCAAAGACCATGTCGGGGTTGCCCGCTTCGCGGCAGAGGGTCAGAATGTCTTCAAACGGAACGAAATCGCCGTCGAACTCATGCACGCAGTAGGCGTTGTCCCACATGAGCATGAAGTCCTTCGCCGCCGGCTTCATATTGGCAATGCGGTGAACCGTCTCGTCGGAGTAGATAATGCCGTCGGGGTTGGAATACTTCGGCACGCACCACATGCCCTTGACCGCCGGGTCTTTCACCAGCTGCTCAACCAGATCCATGTCGGGTCCAGTGGGCGTCATGGGAACAGTGATCATCTCGAAGCCGAACGACTGGGTGATCTTGAAGTGGCGGTCATAGCCCGGCGCGGGGCAGAGCCACTTAACGCTGTCGAGCTTGCACCACGGCTTTTCCGAGTGCAGCATGCCGTGCGTCACCGCCTTGGAGACGGCGTCATACATGAGGGTCAGCGACGCGCTGCCGCCAACGAAGCACTCTTCTGGCTTGCAGCCGAGAATGTCGGCAAACAGCCGCTTTGCAGACGGCAGACCCGAAAGCTCGCCGTAGTTTCTTACATCCATGCCGTCGCACATGCACTGCTCGGGGCTATGGAGAATCGTCAGAAGATCGGATACCAGATCCAACTGCTCTTTGCCGGGCTTGCCGCGCGCCATGTTGAGCTTGAGATTCTGCGCCTTCAGCGCTTCGTATGCCGCCTGCGCGCTTGCCAGCTCCTGCTTCAGTTCTTCGTGTGTGCGGTCTTTATATGCAACGCTCATTGTTCCGCAACCTTTCTTTCCGTATTTTTTCGTCTTTCAGCCGCGCTTTCTGCGCCGCTTTCTATGTTACAGTATACCAGTTCCTCGCTAAAAAGCAAGCGAAGAGGCGGTACAAATATGGAAGGTTTCCGTAAAAATTGCCCGCCGGTTCTCGGCGGGCAATCGGGGGTAATGGAAATCTTACTTTGCAGCCTTCTGTGCCGCAGCCTTGGCTTCCCAATGGTTGACGCAGATGGCGCAGGACGCGTCGCCGACAACGTTCAGCGCCGTACGGCCCATGTCAAACAGGCGGTCGATGCCGTAGATGATGCCGATGTAGGTCGTCGGGATGCCGACAGCCTCGAGGACCATTGCCAGCATGATCATGCCCGCACCGGAGGTACCGGCGGTGCCGATGGAGGCAAGGGTCGCGGTGACGACGATGGTGACCATCTGCGTGATGCCGAGGTCCATGCCGATGCACTTTGCCAGGAAGATTGCAGCCACGCACTGATAGATCGCGGTGCCGTCCATGTTGATCGTTGCGCCGAGCGGCAGAACGAACGAGGAAATGTCCTTCTCAACACCCATCTCATCGCAGCACTCCTTGGAAACCGGCAGAGAAGCGACGGAGGACGTGGAGGTGAAGGCGAACACAGCTGCGGGCAGGATACCCTTGAAGAACTTCAGGGGGCTCATGCCGGCGAAAACCTTGACGGACAGGCTGTAAACGAGAACGGTGTGAACGATGTAGCCGATGTATGCCGCCAGCAGAACCAGACCCAGAGAGCCGAGGATCTTCGGACCCTGCGCCGCGACGACCCAGCTCATCAGGCAGAACACGCCGATCGGGGAAACGCGGAGGATGAAGGTCATGACCGTCTGCGTGACCTCGTTGAACGAGGAAATGAACGTTGCAAAGGGCTTGCCCTTTTCGCCGGCTACGAGGACGCCGCAGCCGAACAGCAGCGCGATGACAATGATCTGGAGCATCGAAGCGTCGATCATCGGCTGCACCGAGTTGGACGGGAAGATGTTCTTGATCGTGGTCATGATGTCGCTTTCCTTTGCCTCATATGCCGCGTCTTCGGCAAGAGACAGAACCGGGAAGCTGCCCTTGAAGAGGTTTGCAACCACAAGCCCGATCACGCAGGCAACAGCCGTCGTGGCAAGGAAGTACACAACGGTCTTCCAGCCGATCTTACCGACCTTGCCGATATCGCCCATGGAGAACATGCCGTCCATAATGGAGAGCAGAACCAGAGGCACAACAATGAACTTCAGAAGGTTGACGAAAATGTCTCCGAAGGGCTTGAGATAGCTTGCCGTAAAATCGGTGGCAGCTTCTGCACCCATGGCTGCCCAGAGAATCGCGCCAAATGCGATACCGGCAGCCAGACCGATCATGATCCATACGCCAAGACCGAGCTTCTTCTTTTCTTTCATAGACTCTTTTCTCCTCAAATTCATATTTGCGGAAGCTTTCACATCCTACCGCATTGTGATTTTATCATTCGTGTGAAGGGATGTAAAGGATTTTTTGCATCACGTTAAATTTTCGTGAAGTTCCCCAAAGTTTTCGTTATATTTTTGACAAATGAAACGATTTCATTCGTTTCTCTTTTGTAACCATTTCACAAGTCCCGCAGTTTTTTTGCAGGAATGCATGCAAAAAAGAGCACCTGCACGTTCCTGTGTTTTCCAGTCGCATGCAGGTGTTGGTCCAATATTTACAGCAATTTGCAGCTGTTTGCAGTTACTCCTGCGTAGTTTCGTATCCGCAGAAGCGGATTGCCGCCTTCGCCAGCTCCGCCGTAGGATCAATGAAGGGTCCGTCTTCCGGCAGCGTATCGGCAACAATCGGAAGCTCCGTGCAGCCGAGGATGAAGTAGTCCGCGCCCTTTCTGCGCAGCCCCTCCAGAAGCTCCTTCCACGTTTCCTCCTCCGGAGCCAGCGACTTCGATGCCTTAACCACGTCGTAAATGAGGTGCATCAGGGTATCTTTTTCCGCGTCGTCCGGAATGATAAACGAGACGCCCTCTTTTTCGAGCGCTTTTTCATAAAGACCGGTTGCGAGCGTCCCCTTCGTGGCAAGCACGGCCGCCGTCTTTCCGGGGTAGAACTTTGCGCACGCCTTTGCCGTCGCCTCCAGCATGCTCAAAAACGGCAGCTTCGTCTCCGCCTGCAATTGGGGCAGGAAATAGTGCGCCGTGTTGCAGGGCATGATCACGCAGCTCGCCCCGCACGCCTCGAGCGAATGCAGCGCCGCGCGCATTTGCGGCAGCGGATCTTTGCCGCCATGCAGAATTGCCGCCGTGCGGTCGGGAATCTGCGCGTTGGAGTCGATGTAGACGCGGATGTGGTCATTGTCGCAGCTCGCCTTTGTGAGTAACGTAATCTTCCGGAAGAGGTCTGCCGTTGCAAGCGGTCCCATGCCGCCGAGAATTCCGATGGTCTTTTTCATATGCACACTCCTGTTCTGTTATCCTGTAATAAGTCCCTGGATGACTTTGACTGCCAGCAAAATAAGTACAATCACGACCGTGGGCTTGACAATCTTTGAGCCGCTTTTGATCGCGAGCCCGGAGCCGATGTAGTGTCCCAACACGCTTGTCACCGTGCCGATGAGCCCCAACGCAATAAACACCTTGCCGCTCATGAGGCTTGTAAAGAGCGCGCCCATGTTGGAGGCAAGGTTCACGAGCTTCACATTACCGCCCGCGGTGCGCACGTCCATCTTTGCCAGATTGCAGAAAATGAGCAGCAGAAACGTCCCCGTGCCGGGTCCGTAGAATCCGTCGTAGGCGCCCACAACCAGCGATGCCGCGCACACAATTGCCATCTGCTTTTTGGGCGCAATCTCGCCCTTTTCTTCCGGCAGCTCCCGCTGGCGCAGCACCACGAACGCCACCACCGGCAGCACAATCAGCAGCAGATACTGCAAATATTTTTCCTCGATCATCAGCTGCAGGCTCGTTCCGAAGTGCGCGCCGATGAGCGCCAGCACGATCGACGGCACGCCGAGCTTCCAGTCGACGTAGCCGTTTTTGATAAACCGCCCGGTCGAGGCAATCGTCCCGAGCCCTGCCGAGAGCTTGTTCGTCCCCAGCGCATAGTGCGCCGGAAGCCCGGCAATCAGGTACGTCGGCACCGAAATAATTCCGCCGCCGCCTGCGATGGCGTCTGTGAACGACGCGAGAAATACGCCGACCGCCACAATCAGCGCCATCTGAAGCGTCAGCTCTCCCGTCTGCATCTTAAACTTCTCCTCTCGCCGCGCGCCGGAGCATCCATGCCACACCGTCTTCACGGTTGCTCGGCGCAATCACGTCGGCTGCCTTCTTCGCCTGCTCGCCCGCGTTGCCCATTGCCGCGCCGACGCCGGCATAGCGGAGCATCGCACAGTCGTTGCCGCTGTCGCCCATCGCCAGAACCTGCTCGCGCGCAATGCCCAGCTTTTCCGCCAGCGCCCGCAGCGCAACGCCCTTGTCGGTATCCCGGCTCATGACCTCCAGATCGACTGCCCAGCCGCCGTCGGTCAGAAAAACGGGAAGCTTTCTGACCGCTTCATACGCCTTTTCATATTCCGCGCGGTTTGGGAATGTCACATAGAGCTTTTCGACCGGGCCGTGATAGCTCTCCACAAAGGCGTCCAGATCGTCCACGATGATGTGCGACTGCTCCATGAGCGTGCGCATTTTTTCTTCCATATAATCGGTAAAATGGTCCATGCACCAGCGCGAATGGCGGACCGAAAGCCCCGTGTAGAAATGCACCATGCAGTCCGCCTGCGCCACCGCGCGATACGCCTGCCTGCCGAGCTCCTCCGGCATGCTGCACTCATAGAGCGTTTCCATCGTCCACACGTCGAGCGCGTAGGCGCCCGTGCCGCAGCTTAAGTACCGCACCTCCGGCAACTGGCGCAGAATGTCGCGCACCTCGACGAACGCGCGCCCCGTGCATACGACGATTTCAATGCCCGCCGCCTTTGCCTCGCGAATTGCCTCTTTTGTCGCTGGCGTAATGGAGTTGTCCGGCGCAAGGAGCGTACCGTCCACATCCAGCGCCGCCAAACGAATTGCCATGTCAAACCCTCACTCTGTTTTTTCTGTTACGCGCCCTATTTTACCAGCATCCGACAGGTAAATCAAGGCGCGCAGCAACGTGGAAATTCACAATTTCTTCTTTTTTTAGCCCTCCAACTATGGTATAATGTAATTTCAGGAATGCAGCAAATCACTTCGCGCCGCGGAAAAGGCGCAGGAAGGCAGAAGGATATGGGACTGTTTACAAAAATGTTCGGAACGCGCTCGGAGCGCGAGGTCAAAAAGCTCAGCGCCACGGTCGACAAGGTCATGGCGCTTGAAGAGCCGTATAAAAAGCTCTCGGACGACGAGCTGCGTGCCAAGACGCAGGAATTCAAAACACGTCTTGCTGGCGGTGAAACGCTCGACGATCTGCTGCCGGAGGCGTTCGCAACCATCCGCGAGGCGGCAAGCCGCGTGCTCGGCATGCGCCCGTACCGTGTGCAGGTCGTCGGCGGCATCGTTCTGCATCAGGGCAGAATTGCCGAAATGAAGACCGGCGAAGGCAAGACGCTCGTCGCGATTCTTCCGGCTTACTTAAACGCGCTCACCGGCGAGGGCGTTCACATCGTCACCGTCAACGATTACCTTGCCAAGCGCGACTCAGAGTGGATGGGCAAGGTCTACCGCTTCCTGGGGCTTTCGGTGGGTCTGATTGTCCACGACCTCTCCCCTGCCGAGCGGCGCGCCGCCTATGCCGCGGACATCACCTACGGCACCAACAACGAGCTGGGCTTCGACTACCTGCGCGACAATATGGCGATTTATAAAGAGGAAATGGTCCAGCGCGGACATGCCTTTGCCATCGTCGACGAGGTCGACTCCATTTTGATTGATGAAGCCAGAACGCCGCTGATCATCTCCGGCAAGGGCGAGGAATCGTCCAAGCTCTACGAGATGGCGGACTATTTTGTCGCCCGGCTCAAAAAGCAGGTCTTCTCCACCACCGACGACAAGGAGCTTCAGGACCAGTACGACTGCGACTACGTGGTCGACGAAAAGGACCGCACGGTATCTCTGACGCAGGCGGGCATCAAAAAAGCCGAAGAGTTCTTCGGCGTGGAGAACCTTGCCGATGCGGAAAATGCCACGCTTTCGCACCACATCAATCAGGCGATGAAGGCGCGTGGGCTGATGAAAAAGGACATCGACTACGTCGTCAAGGACGGGCAGGTCATCATTGTCGACGAGTTTACGGGTCGTCTGATGTACGGTCGGCGATACAACGAGGGTCTGCATCAGGCAATCGAGGCAAAGGAGGGCGTGTCGGTTGCGAGCGAAAACAAAACGCTTGCCACCATCACCTTCCAGAATTTCTTCCGGCTTTACGGCAAGCTCTCCGGCATGACCGGCACGGCGCTTACGGAGGAAGAGGAGTTCGGCGGCATCTACAACCTTGACGTGGTCGAAATTCCGACGAACAAGCCCGTCATCCGAATCGACAACCCCGACATCGTCTACAAAACGGAGGCAGGAAAGTTCCGCGCCGTCATTGCCAAGATCAAGCAGTGCCACGCCAAGGGGCAGCCGGTTCTGGTCGGCACGATTTCGATCGAAAAATCCGAGCTTCTCTCGCAGCTTTTGAAGCGCGAAGGAATCCCCCACAACGTGCTGAACGCCAAGCACCACGAAAAGGAAGCTGAGATCGTCGCGCAGGCAGGTCACCTGGGTGCAGTGACGATTGCAACCAACATGGCAGGCCGCGGCACCGATATCATGCTCGGCGGCAACGCGGAGTTCATGGCAAAGAGCGATCTCAAAAAGCAGGGGCTTTCCGACGAGCTGATCGCCGAATCCAACTCCTTTGCCGAGACGCAGGACCCCGAAATTCTTGCGGCAAGAGCCGCTTATAAAGACGCCTACGCCAAATATAAGGTGGAGGTCGACAAGCAGGCGGAGCTGGTACGCAAGGCTGGCGGTCTTTTCATCATCGGCACCGAGCGGCACGAGTCGCGCCGGATCGACAACCAGCTGCGCGGCCGTTCCGGCCGTCAGGGCGACCCCGGCGAGACGCGGTTTTATCTGTCCATGCAGGACGATATCATGCGCCTGTTCGGCTCCGAGCGCATTATGAACATGATGGAGACGCTCGGCATCGACGAGGATACGCCCATCGACGCCAAAATTCTCTCCGGCGCGATCGAGAACGCGCAGAAGACCGTCGAGGGCCGCAACTTCCAGTCCAGAAAGAACGTGCTGGAATACGACGACGTGATGAACGTCCAGCGTAAGATCATCTACGAGCAGCGCCGTCAGGTGCTCGACGGCGAGGATCTGCAGAAGAACATCCAGTCCATGATGCGGTTCTATGTGGATACGTATGTCGCCAGCGCCTTCGGCGAGCAGCCGAAGCTGGCCGACAAGCAGCATTTCTTCGAGATGATGACGCATTTCGAGCCCATCTTCTTCCCCACGGGCACATGGCTTCTCTCCGACGAGGAGTTGGCCGCGCTCACGCGGGAGCAGGCGGAAGAGAAGATTTTGTCTCTCATGCAGCGCGCCTATGCCAAGCGGGAGGAGCAGTTCACGTCTCCCGTCATGCGTGAAATTGAGCGCGTCGTAACGCTGCGTGTGGTCGATGAATTCTGGATGGATCACATCGACGCCATGGACGATCTGCGGCAGGGCATCCGCCTGCGCGCCTACGCGCAGACAGACCCCGTCATCGAGTATAAGCGCGAGGGCTTTGATATGTTCGAGGCCATGAACGACGCAATTAAAGAAGAGATCGTCCGCCGCGTCTTCCTCGTCCGGATCAAGACGAATGAGGAAATCAAGCGCCAGCGCGTGGCAAAGGTCACCGGCGAGGGCGCGGGCGGCGACAAGACCGTCAAGCGTCAGCCCGTCGTCAAGAAGATCAAGGTCGGCCCGAACGACCCGTGCCCGTGCGGCAGCGGAAAAAAATACAAAAAATGCTGCCGCGACAAGGATCTCGCCGCCGAACGCGGCCAGAACGCGAATTAAGCCCATGTTTCACACCATTCACCACGGATCACTTGAATATCTGACCGCCGACGCGCTTTCCGGGAGCGTGCACTGCTTCTCCACGCGCTTCGGCGGCGTGAGCGAGGGGGCGCTGTCCTCCCTCAATCTCGGCACGCACCGGGGAGACAGGCCGGAAAACGTGCGGGAGAATTACCGCATTCTCGGCACCGCCGTTGGCTTTTCGCCGGAGGAAACGATCTTTACCCGGCAGGAGCATACCGATCTTCTGCTGCGCGTCGGCAAGCAGGACTGCGGCACAGGGCTGGAGCGGGAGCAGACCGCCGTCTGCGACGGGCTTCTGACCGACGAACCCGGCGCGGCGCTCGTCTGCTTCGGCGCGGACTGCACGACGCTGCTGCTGTTTGACCCCGTGCGGCAGGCCATCGCCGCCGTCCACGCCGGGTGGCGCGGGACGGCGCAGGGCATTGCGTACAAGGCCGTCCTTCGGATGCAGGCGGAATTCGGCTGCGCGCCGGAGCACATTCATGCGGCCATCGGCCCGTGCATCGGCCGCTGCTGCTTTGAGGTCGGGCCGGAGGTGCCGGAGGCCATGCGGCGATCGCTCGGCCCGGACGCGGAAGCGGCAATTGAACTGCACGGCGAAAAGGCGCACGTCGATCTGAAGCGCCTGAACCGCATCTGGCTGGAAAAGGCAGGCGTGCGGGCGATTGATATCTGCCCGGACTGCACCAAATGCCAGCCGGAGCGCTTCTGGTCGCATCGCGTGACCGGCGGGAACCGCGGGTCGCAGGCCGCCATCATCCGGCTGAAAGGAGGCGCACCGGCATGAAACGAAAGCTTTTGATGCTCACAGCGCTTGCGCTGTGTCTGGCCCTTCTTTGCGGCTGCACGACGATCGCGACGAGCGAATGGATGCAGAATCTTTTCCCCGTCGGCGACGAGGCCGTCGCCGCCCAGCAGACCGGCTCGGTCAACGGCTCGGAGGATAAGCAGGAGGTCAAGCAGGTCGTCACCGAGACGTATACGGCGCTTGAGTCCTTCGGCCTGGCCTACCAGCCGGATTACGGCCTGCAGCCCTATAACTGCCAGAGTCTCAACAACCGCATCATCTTTTCCTTCCTCTACGAGCCGCTGTTCGCCGTGACAAGCAGCTACGAGGCAGAACCGATTCTCGCCGAGAGCTATTTTGTCACTGACGACGGACGCACGACCACGGTGAAGCTCCGCTCCGGCGTGACCTTCCACGACGGCAGCGCCCTTACCGCGGCGGACGCGGCATATTCCATCGAATCCGCCGCAGGCTCGGAATATTACGGTTCGCGCCTGCGCTTCATCACTTCCGCCGAGGCGCAGGACGATCTGACGCTCGTGCTCTCGACGAGCGAAGCGTATGAGTGCCTGCCGCTGCTGCTGGATATCCCCATCATCAAAAACGGCACGAAGGACGAGGCCAGCCCTCCGGGCACAGGCCCGTATGACTTTGCCGGGACAAAGCTCACGCGCTGCGAAAGCTGGTGGCGCGACACCCAGCCGCTGGTCGACTTTGACGAGATCGCGCTGACCGTTTCGTCCACCGCCGCCGACGTGCGCGATAATTTTGAGTATCAGAAGGTCAACATGGTTCTGACGGACCCGAACTCCTCCGCGTTCGCAGGCTTCCACAACGACTACGAGCTGTGGAACGAGGAGACGACCATCATGCAGTACATCGGCTACAACATGAACTCGCCCGTCTTCTCCAACTACGGCCTGCGCGGCGCGATCACCTTCGCCATCGACCGCGAGCAGCTGGTCGAGCAGACGCTGGGCGGCTTTGCCGTCGCGTCGACGCTGCCGTGCTCACCCAATTCCCGGTATTACGACGTGAAGCTGGCCAACAGCTTCGCCTATGACACCGGCTCGTACTACGACCAGCTGGTCGGCGCCTCCGTCGAGGACGCGACCGGCGACGGCATCCTCGACCTCTACGTCCCCTCCAAGGGCTATTCCGTCCCGGTCGAGGGCACGATGCTCGTCTGCTCGTCGAGCTACATCCGCGTACAGGCGGCAAACGAGGCCGCGAAAATGCTCAATTCTCTGGGCTTCAACATCACAGTCAAGTCCATGGAGTATACCGAGTACAAGCAGGCGCTTTTACAGGGGAATTTCGACCTGTACTACGGCGAGGTGCGCCTGTCTCCGAACTTTGACCTCTCGCCGTTTTTCGGTGCGACCGGCACGCTCAACTATGGCGACCTGTCCGACAGCACGATGATGAACCTGTGCAGCATGGCGCTTGTCAACAGCGGCAACACCTATAATCTCTATAAGCGTGTATGCGAGCGCGGGTATATTACGCCCATCCTGTTCAAAAGCTACGCGCTCTATACCACGCGCGGCGCCGTAACAGAGCCGACACGCTACCTCGACTGGTTCCTGCCGTATACGGTGCATACGGAAGAATAATGAAAAAACGCGGGAGGATACGCCCATGAAACGAATCCTGATGATCGGCACCGGCGGAACGATCGCGTCCGGGAAAACGGCGGAGGGCCTTATGCCGGAGCTGACGAGCGAACAGCTTCTGTCCTTCGTCCCGGCGGTATCGGCGCTTTGCCGGGCGGAATGCTTACAACTTTTGTCGCTGGACAGCACAAATCTTGCCCCGTCGCACTGGCTGCTGATCGCGAAGGCCATCCGTGAGCGGTATGACCGCTACGACGGCTTCGTCATCAGCCACGGCACGGACACCATGGCCTATACCGCCGCGGCCCTCAGCTATCTCATTCAGGGTGCGCGCAAGCCCATCATCCTGACTGGCGCGCAGAAGCCCATCAGCTTTGACTCGACTGATTCCAAGGTCAATCTGACCGACGCGTTTTTATGCGCGTGCAGTGACACCCTGCACGGCGTCATGATCGTCTTCAACGGCAAGGTCATTCAGGGCACCCGCGCCTGCAAAACGCGCACAAAGAGCTACGAGGCCTTTTCCAGCATCAATTATCCGTATCTGGCCGTCTTGCAGGACGGCTGCATTCTGCAGTATATCGAAAACGCCTGCCTGCCCGAGCCGGTCTTCTATGACACGCTCGACGAGCGCGTCGCGCTTTTAAAGCTCATCCCCGGCGCGCGGGCGGAGCTTGCGGGCTGGATGCTCCGGCACAACGACGCGCTGATCCTGGAAAGCTTCGGCGTGGGCGGCATCCCGTCGTATGACGGGAATGACTTCCTGTCCGTGCTGGAGGAGGGCATTCAGGGCGGCAAGACCGTCGTTCTGACCACGCAGGTGCAGAACGAGGGCAGCAACGTCGGCGTTTATCAGGTCGGGCATAAGATCCGCGAATGCCCGCAGGTGCTTGAGGCGTTCGACATGACGACCGAGGCCATCACGGGAAAGCTCATGTGGATCCTCGGCCAGACCAGGGCCCCCGCCCAGATCCACCGCCTGTTCTACACCCCGGTCGCGAACGACATTCTGAATTACCGCACATGAAAAACCGCCCGGCGCGGTGAAAACCCCCATTTGTTAGCCAGGTATGGGAAAAACCTGATACTAAGAAATGGGGGTTCACTATGTCCAGGGAGAATACACCGGAGTTCGGGAAGCTGGCTGCGGGAACGACTGAAGGGCCTGCCGCCTGCGATTCACAGACGGCAAGCCCTTTTGGCGGCTTGATTCTTTGTTGTTCGAAATTTTGCCTGACCTTTTGGGGGCGTTTCCCGTGCGCGGCGGCCCGGTTTTTTTCAGTCGCCCATCAGCAGGTCCATGACGTACATTTCGAGCTTTTCGAAGTTCTGCTCCTTGACGCAGGCGGCCTGGAATTCGTAGTCGAATCTCTTGACCTTGGCCAGCAGCTTCTCGAAGATCTTCTTGGAGTTGATCAGATGGCGGTAGCAGTCCTCATCGGGCTGGGTGCGCATGGCCTTGACGTCGAGGCCGACGCATTCAAAATTGCCGCGGTCGCCGAAGTTATTTTCGTACAGAACCTTGACCTGGTTGAACGCGTTGCGCAGGTTGTCGACGCCGAACGCCTTATCCTGGTCATAGCGGCAGCCGTTCTGGTCGTTCAGATGCACGCCCCACAGCTTGTTGAGCGCCAGCGCGAAGCCCATGTCGTTCGCGGGATCAAGACCGGCGAGGATGGAGTGCGCGGATTCGATGCACAGGCCGACGCGGCTCGGATCGACGGTGTATGCGCCGACGGCCAGCGCGTGACCGGCAGTGCCGCAGATGGAGCGGTCGATGGGCTCATTGGGCTTCGGCTCGACAAGGATGAGCGCGTCGTCGCGGTAGGTCAGGATGTCGTTGAACGCGTCGCGCAGCTGGAGGGTCATTTCAACGGGGTTCTTGCCCTCGGCGCAGAGCGTGCCCTCGCGGGCCAGCCACAGCTGGATCTTCTTGGTGCCGAGCGCCTTGGCAATGTCGCAGGAGCGGCGGGCGCGCCACTGGGCAAATTCACGGTCTTCCTTGCGGGAGGCGGTGAAGCCGCCGTCATTCGTGCGCTTGTCGAACCACAGACGCGGCGCGACGAACTCTGCGAACAGGCCGTATTTGTCGAGCATCGCCTTGACGTCCTTCGCGTAGTCGACGATCTGCTTCTCGGTCATGTTGTTCATGTCGGGAACGGCGTCGTCGTCATGGAACTGCATGCCGGCCAGACCGATCTCGGCGTACTTCTTCATTTTTTCTTCCAGCGGAATGCTCTTGCGGTGGCCGGGGCCAAAGGTTTCGTTGCCCTCGTGGACGTTCCACGGGCCTGCGGTAAATCTGAATGTTGCCATGTCTGCATCCTCCTGTATCAATTGTCTGGTTTCATACAAATATGTGCTTGAGGGGCGGGCGGCTTTTACCGAAAGCCGCCTCCGGATAGCTCCATCATAGCGGAACAGGCTGTTTGTTCAATGTTAGACTTGCTTTTTTTATCCGACAATCTTGCGATTTTAAATTTTTCGGTAGACTTCCACAAATTCCTTTGCCGCAATTTGTCATGATGCACAAGGACTTTTTTATCCGAAATATCCCCCAGGGGAGCTTGTGCGCGGCGGTCAGACTTCTTAATAATAAGCAAAAAAGTTCGGAGGAACAGACCATGCATATGGCAGACGCACTTTTATCTCCTGCTGTCGCCGTTACGATGTACGCAGCCTCTGCTGCTGCGGCGGGCGTTTCGCTCGTGCAGCTGCGCAGGGAGGAGCTTGCCGCATCGGAGACGGCAAAAAAGAAGCTTCCGACAATGGCGGTCATGTCCGCGCTCGTCTTTGCCGGACAGATGATCAACTATACCATCCCCGGCACAGGCTCGTCCGGGCATCTGTGCGGCGGTATGCTGCTGTCCGCCATGCTGGGGCCGTGGGCAGGCTTTTTGTCCATGATCGTCATTCTTGCCATTCAGGCGCTGTTCTTTGCTGACGGAGGGCTGCTTGCGCTGGGCGCGAATGTCTGGAACATGGCGTTCTACGGCTGCTTCGTGGGATATTTCCTTATCTACCGGCCCCTGATGCGCGGAAATCTTTCCGCGGGCAAGGCCCGGCTGCGCCTGACGCTTGCGTCGGTGCTCGGCTGCGTTGCAACGCTGCAGCTCGGCGCATTCTCCGTCGTGCTGGAAACGACGCTCTCCGGCATCACAGCGCTGCCGCTCGGCGCGTTCGCGGTGCTCATGCAGCCGATCCATCTGGCGATCGGTCTGGTCGAGGGGCTGATCACGGCGGCGGTGCTGCCGCTGTGCCTCGCGGGTGTGCCGGAATTGTGAATCTTGCATTGCCGGGCGGCATACAGTATAATGGGAGTGTCCGGGAAAAAGAAAGAAATAAGAGGATTCAGAAAGGACTGTGTAATTTATGGATCGTGCAGAATTAAAGGCCCGCGCAAGAGCGCAGCTCGGCGGCGGTATTTTTCAGAATCTCTGGATGATGGGTCTGGCCGTGTGCCTACTGATCGGCCTGCTGGAGTCGGCTGCCGCCGGGATCATCCCCGGCATCGGCGCGCTGCTCGTGGTCGGCCCGCTGGAATACGGCATGGCGTATATCTTCCTCAAGCAGGCGCGTGACCATCAGCCCGTGCAGCTGGGCGATATGTTCCGCGGCTTTCAGGATGATTTCGGCGGAACGTTCCTCATCGGTCTTATGACGTCGCTGTTCACGTTCCTGTGGTCGCTGCTGTTCGTCATCCCCGGCATTGTCAAGGCGTATGCCTATTCTATGGCATACTATATCAAGCTTGATCATCCCGACTACGGCTGGAACGCCTGCATCACCGCAAGCCGTCAGATGATGGACGGCCACAAGTGGGAAAAGTTTGTGCTTGACCTGAGCTTCCTCGGCTGGATCATCGTCGGCTCTTTGTGCCTCGGCGTCGGCACGCTCTGGGTCACGCCGTACATGGAAGCGGCAAACGCGCAGTTCTACGAATACGTCCGCACCTGCCCGTCCGTGGCGGAGGGCTGACCGGCGCTGCGCAATATGGCAAGAACGGGACTCCGCTGCCTGCGGAGCCCCGTTCTTTTTTGCATTTTTATCTGTCAGTCCTTGTATTTCAGCGCCCGGATCGCGTTCAGGACGGCGAGGACCATCACGCCGACGTCGGCGAAGATGGCGGCCCACATATTCGCGATGCCGAACGCGACAAGCGCGAGGCAGCCAAACTTCACGACCAGAGAGAACACAATGTTCTGCCGGACGATGCCGATGCACTTGCGGGAAATTTTGATGGCCTTTGCGATCTGCAGCGGATCGTCGTCCATGAGGACGATGTCGGCGGCCTCGATGGCTGCATCGGAACCCATCGCGCCCATGGCGATACCGATATCCGCCCGCGTGAGGACCGGGGCGTCGTTGATGCCGTCGCCGACGAAGGCCAGCATATCGTTTTTGCCCTTCGCGGCCAGCAGCTTCTCGACCTCCGCGACCTTGTCGCCCGGCAGAAGCTCACTGCGCACCTCGTCGACGCCAAGCTCGGCGGCTACGCTGTCGGCCACGCGCTTTGCATCGCCCGTCAGCATGACGGTCTTCTGGACGCCCGCGCGCTTGAGTTGCTCGATGGCTTCCTTCGAATGCGGCTTGACGACGTCGGAAATGACGATATGTCCCGCGTACTGGCCGTCAACGGCCATGTGGATGATCGTGCCGGTGCTGTGGCAGTCGCAGTATGGAACGCCCAGCTTTTTCATCAGCTTGCTGTTGCCTGCGGCGACCGCGTGCCCGTCGACCATGGCGGTGATGCCGTGGCCGCTGAGCTCTTCGATGTCCGTCACGCGGCTGCGGTCGATTTCCTTGCCATAGGCCTTCTGCAGACTCTTGCTGATGGGGTGCGAGGAGGCGCATTCGGCCAGCGCCGCGTATTCCAGCAGCTGCTCCTCAGCCAGCGGACTGTGGTGGACAGCCGTGACCTCAAACACGCCGCGCGTCAGCGTCCCAGTCTTGTCGAACACGACGACCTTCGCTGCGGACAGGGCCTCCAGATAGTTTGAACCCTTGATCAGCACGCCCTCCCGGCTTGCACCGCCGATGCCCGCGAAGAAGCTCAGGGGAATGCTGATGACCAGCGCGCACGGGCAGCTGACGACGAGGAAGGACAGCGCACGGTAAACCCAGTCGGTCCAGTTCGCGTCAGCCCCCGCAAGCATCCGGCCCAGCGGGACCAGCACGGCCAGCGCCAGCGCTGCGGCGCACACGGCAGGCGTGTAGACCTTGGCAAAGCGGGAAATAAACGTTTCGGAGCGCGACTTGCGGGAGCTTGCGTTCTCGACGAGATCGAGGATCTTCGAAACGGTGGACTCGCCGAACGCCTTTGTCGTGCGGATCTTCAGCACGCCGGACAGATCGATGCAGCCGCTGATGATCTCGTCGCCCGCCTTGACGTCGCGCGGCAGGCTTTCGCCGGTCAGCGCGCTGGTGTTGAGACTGGATGTGCCCTCGACGACCACGCCGTCGAGCGGCACCTTTTCGCCCGGCTGGACGACGATGATGCTGCCGACCGCGACCACGTCCGGGTCGACCTGCGTCAGCTGACCGTCCTGCTCAATGTTCGCGTAGTCCGGGCGGATATCCATCAGTGCGGAGATATTCTTCCGGCTCCTGCCGACGGCATAGCTCTGGAACAGCTCGCCGATCTGGTAGAACAGCATAACGGCGATGCCCTCGACATAGTCGCCGCTCTTCGTCCAGATGGCGAGGAAGAACGCGCCGAGCGTGGCCAGCGTCATGAGGAAGTTTTCGTCAAACGCGCGTCCGTTGAGAATGCCCTTTCCGGCCTTGCGCAGAATGTCATAGCCGATGACCAGATACGCGGCCACATAGGCAAGCAGCTGCGGGACGCCGGTGATGGGGATAAATTTCAGCGCAATGAGCATCACGGCGGTGATGAGGATGCGCACGAGCATTTTTTTCTGTTTCTTTGTCATAGCAAACACTCCGTTCCGCGCTGCCGGAGCAGCAATTGCAGCTTAAAGCTCGATCTCGCAGTCAGGCTCGACCTTTTTGCAGGCCTTGAGCACGGCCTTCATGGTCTTCTTCTCGTCTGCGCCCTCGGCGAATTCCACGATCATCTTCTGCGTCATGAAGTTGACGGTCGCGTTCGCAACGCCCTCGGTCTTCTTCGCGGCTTCCTCCATCAGGTTCGCGCAGTTTGCGCAGTCGACCTCGATCTGGTATGTCTTTTTCATGGTCAGGCCCTCCGTTTGAAATTTTGAATTAAACGCTTGCTTAATCATTACATCCGCAGTATACTGAGAAAAACGCCGGAAATCAAGCCCTCCGGGGCGCTTGCTTCCAAACGGGCGAACGGAATGTCCAAAACGGACAAAGGAGATGGGACAAATGCCGGAATTCTCTCTTCCGCACGACCACGGCGCGCACGGACACACGGAGGATCTGTACCGGGAGCTGAAAAACGTGGAGCACTTCGGCGCGGTGTGCGATATCTTCAAACAGCTGAGCGACCCGACCCGCGTGCGCATTTTCTGGCTGCTCAGCCACCGGGAGGAGTGCGTCATCAACATCGCGGCGCTGCTCGATATGTCCAGCCCCGCCGTCTCGCACCATCTGCGTTCACTTACGCAGAGCGGGCTGATCGAAAGCCGCCGGTGCGGCAAGGAGGTCTATTATAAGGCGGGCGACACCATGCAGATCAAGCTCCTGCACGAGATCGTCGAGCAGGTCATGCAGATCGCCTGCCCGGAAAAGGCTGTCGACTATCAGGACTCGCAGGAGCAGATCATCCGCCATGTCCACAACGAGCTGACGGCCAATCTCGCCGAGCGCGTCACCATTGAAGAGCTGTCGCGGAAGTATCTGATGAACACGACGACGCTCAAGCGCTGCTTCAAGCAGGTCTACGGCGAGACGATCGCCGCACACATGAAAAAGCACCGCATGGAGCAGGCTGCGTCCCTGCTGTTAAAAACGCAGAACGACATTGCCGCCATCGCGCAGGCCGTCGGCTACGAGAGCCAGAGCCGGTTCACGGCCGCGTTCAAAGAGACCTACGGCGAGCTGCCGACAGAATACCGCCGGAGGCGGTCATAAAAATCAGAACCGGCCCGCAGGACACGCCTGCGGGCCGGTTGACTTATTTCTGTGTATTTTATACGTACTGCTGGGTGTCGACGTCGACGACGCCTCTGGTGGTGATGCGGAGCTTGGGGATGACGGGCAGGGCCATAAAGCTGAGCGTCATGAACGGGTCGATGCCCCGGCTGACGCCGAGCGTGAAGGCCGCGTCCTTGGCTGCCTCAAGCTGGTCGTTGACCTCGGTCAGCGGACGGTCGGACATGATGCCCGCGATCTCCAGCACGACCGAACCCTTTACCGTTCCGTTTTCGACCACGACGATGCCGCCGTGGTGCTCGACGATGTAATTCGCGGCGAACGCCATATCGGCGGAGTTCGTGCCGACGACGATGATGTTGTGCGAGTCATGCGAAATGCTGGTCGCGACCGCGCCGGATTTCAGGCCGTAGCCCTGAATGTAGCCGAGGCCGATGTGATGCGTGCCCTTGTGGCGCTCGACGACGGCGATCTTCAGAATGTCCTTTTCCAGATCGACGTGGTCGGCATAGCCGTTGTCGGTCGTGATGATCTCGCCCGGGACCATGCCCAGAACGCCTCTCTGGCGCGTGTCGCGGAAATCGTCGGGCGTGAGCGTCGAGACGTGGAAGGTGTCGTGGGCGCGCTTGTCGAGATATTCCTCGATCTTCGGCGCTTCAAAGTCGCGCAGCTCGCCGTTGTTCCAGTACAGAACGCCCTTCTTGAAGACCATTTCGACGTTGAAGTCCTTGAAATTGTCGATCACGGCGAAGTCGGCCAGATAGCCGGGCGCGATCGCGCCGCGGTTATTGAGCAGGAAATAGCGCGAGGCGTGGTGGCAGGCGGCCTTGACGGCAATGATGGGGTCGACGCCGTATTTGTTGATGGCCTCACGGGCGATATAATCAATGTGACCCTTTTCCAGCAGATCGCTCGGATGCTTGTCGTCGGTGCAGAACATACAGCGCTCGGCGTACTGCGGCGTGAGCAGGGGAGCAAGCGCTTCCAGATTGCGCGCGGCGGTGCCCTCGCGGATCATGATGAACTGGCCGCGCTGCAGCTTTGCCAGCGCGTCCTCCATCGTGGCGCATTCGTGGTCGGAATAGACGCCTGCGGCGACGTAGGTGTCGAGATCCTTGCCCTGCAGGCCCGGCGCGTGGCCGTCGATCTTCTTGTGGTGCGCCTGCGAGGCGACGATCTTCGAGACGACCTCGGCGTCATTGTGGATCACGCCGTAGGAGTTCATCATCTCGGCCAGACCCTGTACTCTGGGGTAGTCGTAGAACGAGTCGATGGCGCGGTAGTCCAGATTCGCGCCGGATTCGTCCATCGGCGTGGCCGGGACGCAGGACGGCAGCATGAACCGCACGTCGATGGGCAGCCCCTCGGTAGCCTGGAACATATAGTCAATGCCGTCGGTGCCCATGACGTTGGTGATCTCATGGGGGTCGGTGATGACGGTGGTCGTGCCGTGCGGCAGCGTCGCGCGGACGAATTCCTTCGGCGTGACGAGACTGGATTCCAGATGGATGTGCGCGTCGACGAAGCCGGGGCAGACGATCTTGCCGGTCATATCGTATTCGACCTCGCCCTCATAGCTGCCGAGGCCCACGATCAGGCCGTTCGCCACGGCGATATCGCACGTCAGCAGCTCATTGGAGAATACGTTGACATACGTCGCGTTTTTCAGCACCAGATCGGCCTTCTGCCGGCCGGAGGCGGCCTCGATCACACGCTGCTTCTTTAACAGCTTCCGCTGGATCTTCGCTGCGTAGCTCTCAATGGGAAAAGCCATGGAACATCTTCCTTTCTGCGTTCAGTTTTGCTTGTATCTGATATTAGATGGAATTATAGCACTGCTCCTGCCGCTTGTCCATGTTCATTTTCTACGGAATGTCGCAGATTCTTTTTTGCAATCTGTACAGAAATGGCGATGTGTGATATGCTTAGTGCACAAATAGGAGGCGAACGTCATGAAATTACTGATGCACATCTGCTGCGCGCCCTGCGCGAATATGCCGATCGACGCGCTGCGCGCGGATGGGATCGACCTGACCGGCTACTGGTACAATCCCAACATCCATCCCTTTACCGAATACCGCGCCCGGCGGAACTGCCTGCAGGAATACGCGAAGACCATCGAGCTGCCCCTTCTCATGCGCGACGATTACGGCCTGCGGCCATTCGTGCGCGAGGTAGCCGGCGATATCGCGGGCCGGTGCGTCAAATGCTACGAAATGCGCCTTTTTGAGGCGGCACGGGCCGCGAAGGAGGGCGGGTTCGACGCGTTTACGTCGTCTCTGTTCATCAGCCCCTATCAGAAGCACGAGCTGATGCGCGACGTGGCCTACCGCGCGGCGGAGGAATACGGCGTGGAATTTTATTATCAGGATTTCCGCCCCATGTTCCGCGACGGCCAGGCCCGTGCGCGGGAGCTGGGCTTTTATATGCAGAAATACTGCGGCTGCGTCTTCTCCGAGCAGGAGCGCTATCAAAAGCCCAGCCGGATCATCCCGTGAGGCAAATCAGCACCTGCCTGCCTTATGGAGCTTCCGAATGAGCACAACGGCCAGCGCAATGACAAGCGCGCTGAACGCGCCCACGCAGGTAAGCCGGATGACCAGCCTGCGGTGCGCGGCCTGACGGGCGGCCTCGCGGGCGGCTTCCTCGGCGGCCTTTTGCGCTGCCTCCTGCGCGGCCTGCTCCTCGGCCTGCCGCTGGAGCTCGGCCTGCCGTTCTTCCTCGGCCTTCTTTTCCTCTGCGGCTTTCGCTTCGGCGGCAAGCCGCTCTTTTTCTGCCTGCTCGGCCTTCGCCTGCTCTTCGGCGAGGCGGGCTTCTTCGGCTTCCTTTTCGGCCTGCTCCCGTTCCAGCCGCACCTGCTCGTCAAGATAGGTCTTCAGCAGCACGGCCAGCTGGCCGCAGATCACAGAGCCTGCGCTCTGTCCGTCGGCATACGCTGCGTCCACATTGCCGCCCGGCCCATAGGACAGGCCGCTCGTATACACGGCCAGCAGAAACGGCCGCTCGGCCCAGATGATGCCGACGTCGTTCTCCGCGCCCTCGTAGCTGCCGTATTTGTGCGCGATGGGCGTTTCATCCACGTCGAGATACGTCTTGAAATACGCGTCCGGGCAGGCAATTTTCAGGTAGTCGATCAGCTCGGGATACTGCTCCTGCCCGTCCCAGACGACCTTCAGCGTGTCCAGCATCATGCGCGTGCAGAACAGGTGGTCATAATAGTAATTCTGCGGAATCTCGTCGTCGGTCATGGTGAAATATTTGCGCATGGCCATCTTGTATTCCGGCCAGTCGCCAATGCGCCGCCAGAGGGAATACGAAAGCTCATTGTTGGAATAGACCAGCGACTGATAGTGCGCCTCGTCCAGCGAAGCGCCCTGCGTGATCATCGTGTCCCCGGTGATCTCGCCCGCGAGCTGCATATCATAATAATACAGGTTCAGCGGCAGCTTGTAGGTGCTTGCGCCGTAAAGCATTTTCGTCTCGTTGAAGTCATACTGTTCGCCGGTTTCCGGCACGTAAAAGCTGATCTCGAAATTATCCCCGGTCAGCGCGTGCTCAGCGCGGAAGTCGTCCATCAGCTGCTCCAGCGTCTTCCCCGTCACATCGGGGGCCGTATATGCCTCTGCTGCCAGCGCGGGAACCGCCGTCTGCGCAAGACACGCCGCGCAGAGCAGCGCCGCCGCTGCCGCCCGGGCTTTTTTCATTCTCATATCCGCTTCTCCTTCTGCGTTTTCAAGTATCTGCATCATACCGCAACGCGGCCGGATTTGCAACCATGCACCAAACGGGCAGGCCCGGCATATGGTAGGGAAGACAGAAAACATTCTTGTCTTTGAAGGAGGGGTTTTATGAATCAACCCTGCAATTATACGACGACCGGGGGCTGTCCCGAGCCGCAGGCGGTTCAGGGCTGCGCGGCCTGCTCCGGCGGCAGCCAGCAGACGTGTCCGCCTCCCTGCCCGCCGCCCTGCCCGCCGCCGTGTCCCGGGCCGGGGCCGTTCCCGCCGTATCCGCCCCCGTTCCCGCCGGTCTGGCCGGGTGAGCGGCCCGTCGCGCCGGTCACGGAGGCCGATATCAGCTGCGGCTGCGGATGCTCCTGTGCGCCGGGGCTTGTCGCGGCACTGCAGCTGCTGTGCCGTCCGCGCTTCGCGGCGCTGACGGACTATCAGCAGTTCGCGTTCATCACGCGCGATTTCGTGCTCGGCTCGTCGCTGAACTGTCCCGCAGCGGCCACAACTCCATACGACAACCTGACCGGGCCTCTGGACGGGGAATTTGTGAAGATCACGCCGGATTCGTGTGAGAATTTAGAGGTTTCCGGCCAGATCTACTATCCCAACCCCATCTGCACCGGGGGCACGGAGACAGCCTGCTGTGCCGAGGGGCCGTATTTTGACGCGGACTCCGTGCGGCTGTGCGGCTTGAGCGCCGTCGCCTTCGGCGTGACGGAGACGACCGACTTCCCCAGCGCAGAGGCGGCCTATAACGAGCTTGCGAAGCTATTCTATCAGGCCACCCATGCCGGCTGCGGCCCCATGCCGTCGTCGCCGGTAAAGCCGACGCCGTGCGACCGCTCGACAGGCGATATCGCCGGACGCGGCACGGTTTCCCTGACGGCAGGACCGCTCGTGCTCGGCAACGTCAGCGTGCTCGGCGAGGTCGGGGACGTTCTGATCCTCGCCAACAGCGAAGACCGCCTGTTCTACTTCGTCTGCCGCAGCACCATCGGGTTCATCGGGTAAAAGACACCCCGCCGCAGTTCATTCGGACTGCGGCGGGGAACTTTATATGCAGTTCAGCTGTGGGCAAAGCCGTACCAACTGCATACGCCTTGAAATTATTCCTCTTCGGTTGGGATCCTCGTCACGAGGGGCTTGCCGTCGGCGCCGAGCAGCGGAGTCAGGCCGCCAGCGTAGCCGGAGGCGATCCAGAGATAGTTGACGCCGGTCGTTTTGTCTACCCAAATCTCACGGTTCGTGGTCCAGGTACTGCCCTCGTTCAGCACCTTGATAAAGCGCTCGTCCTGCTTCGCCATATTACTTCGTATCCTTTACCGTCTCGGCAATGCCGGAAGCCAGACCCGCAAAGCCCTGCAGCTCGGACGGGATGATGATCTTCGTGGCCTTGCCGTCCGCGACCTTCTGCATGGCCTCAAGCGCCTTGAGCTTGAGCACCTGGTCGTTCGGGGCCTTTTCGTTCAGCAGCGCCAGAGAATCGGCCATGGCCTTCTGCACGGCCATGATGGCCTGCGCTTCGCCGTCAGCCTTGAGAATTGCCGCCTGCTTTTCGGCTTCTGCCTTGAGGATGGCGGCCTGCTTTTCCGCGTCCGCTTTCAGAATTGCGGCTTCCTTTTCGCCCTCGGCGACAAGGATCTGGCTGCGCTTCGTGCCCTCGGCCTGCAGAATCGCCTGTCGGCGGTCACGCTCGGCCTTCATCTGCTTTTCCATGGAATTCTGAATGTCCTGCGGCGGGAGAATGTTCTTGAGCTCCACGCGGTTGACCTTGATGCCCCAGGGGTCGGTGGCCTCGTCGAGAATGGCGCGCATTTTGGTGTTGATGACGTCGCGGGACGTGAGCGTCTGGTCAAGCTCAAGATCGCCGATGATGTTGCGGAGCGTCGTGGCCGTGAGCGTCTCCATGGCCATCATGGGCCGTTCGACGCCGTAGGTGTAGAGTCTCGGGTCTGTGATCTGATAATAGACGACAGTGTCGATCTGCATGGTGACGTTATCCTTGGTGATCACGGGCTGCGGCGGATAGTCGAGCACCTGCTCTTTCAGGCTGACCTTTTTGGCCACGCGCTCAATGAACGGGACCTTGACGTGCATACCGACCTGCCAGACCTTGCTGAACGCGCCGAGGCGCTCAATAACGTAGGCACGGGACTGCTGGACGATGTGAATGTTGCTGATGACGATGATGAGCGCCAGAACGGCGATCACAACAATGGGGATCCATTCCATAAACCTTGTTCCTCCTTCGGTTTTTCAGTTCTTTTTTTATGATGGTTATGCTTTCATACAGGGACACTTTGCGGGTCTGACATAGAGCTTCGCACCCTCGACGCGCTCGATGGTCACGTGGCCGCCCGCCTCGACGCGTTCGCCCGTCGTGCACTTCGCCGTCCAGAGAACGCCGTTGATCTTCACGGCTCCGGTATCAGCACATGCGTCGATGGGCTCCGTGACCGTGGCCGTTTCGCCGACGAGGCGGTCTGTGTTCATGCGCTCCGGCTTCTTTGCCCACTTCTTCCGGGCCGCCGGACACGCGAACGCCAGCAGCGCCGCCGAAACGACGAGAAATACCGCCAGCTGCACGCCGAGTCCCGCGCCGAGAATTGCCGCGATCAGCGCGCATACCGCGCCGCCGATGAACCAGACGGACACCAGCGCGACCGTCGCGGCCTCTGCCACGATGAAGACGACGATGGCGATCAGCCATCCGATCACTGCCTGAGACATGGGAACCTCCTCCTCTTTTTTGAATTTCTGTGCTGCTTCCAGTATACCGTATTTCCGAACGCTTGTCACTTTAAATAAATATAAAGTTTTTCCTCACATTTTACAAAATCGTAACAGATAGGGTTTGCTATTTGCGCCGGGATTCCGTATACTTAGAGAGACTATAGAATGCTTGGAGAGAAAACTATGGATACGATGACTTTCTGCGTGCCGTGCCTGTTTGGGCTGGAGGGTCTGGTCGGCGACGAACTGCGGCGGCTGGATCTGCAAAACGTCCGGGTCGAGGACCGGCGCGTTTTTTTTGAAGGCGATTTCGCCGCCATGGCGAAGGCCAACCTCTGCTGCCGCATGGGCGAGCGCGTGATGATTTTGCTGGCCGAATTCGACGCGCACAGCTTTGAGGACCTGTTCCAGGGCGTGAAGGCCGTGCCGCTCGAGCGCTTTATCCCGAAGGACGGCGCGTTCCCTGTCAAGGGCTACAGTCTGAACAGCCAGCTGCACTCCGTTCCCGACTGTCAGGCCATCGTCAAGAAGGCCGCCGTCACGCGGCTGGGCGAGAAATACGGCCTCGGCTGGCTGCCGGAGACGGGCGAAACGTATCAGCTGCGCTTTTCCATCATGAAGGATCATGTGGAGCTGTTTCTGGACACGTCCGGCGTGAGCCTGCACAAGCGCGGCTACCGCCGCGAGGCCAATCTTGCGCCGCTGCACGAGACGATGGCGGCCGCCATGGTCAATCTCGCGCGCTATCGCGGGCGGGACTTCTTCTGGGACCCGTTCTGCGGCTCGGGCACGATCTGCATCGAAGCGGCGATGATCGCGCTGAACCGCGCGCCGGGTCTGAACCGGTCGTTCATGGCGCAGAAGTGGGCCTGCGTCCCGGAGACGGTCTGGCAGCAGGCCAGGACCGAGGCGCTCGACCGTGAGTACAGGGGCGAGTACCGCATTCTCGGCTCCGACATTGACCCGGCTTCTCTGGAGATCGCGCAGCAGAACGCGCGCAAGGCGGGCGTCGGCAAGCTGATCGAGTTCCGCGAGGCGGACGCGACGAAGATGAGTCTGCCCGCAGATAAGGGCCTCATCGTCTGCAATCCGCCCTACGGCGAGCGTATGCTCGAGCAGCGCAGTGCCCAGCGGCTCTACAGCGCCTTCGGGCGGCACCTCAAATACGCTGACGGCTGGAAAAAATACATCATCTCCTCCGAACCGGAGTTCGAGCATTACTACGGCAAACAGGCCGTTAAGAAGCGCAAGCTCTACAACGGGCGCTTGCAGTGCAACGTGTATATGTACTATTAAGCGCCGCCTGTACTCATAAGACGAACAGAACAGGAGAAAGTTCCGCTATGAAGCATATTTTTATCGTCAATCCCGCAGCCGGGAAGTCTGACCGGACGGCAGAATACCGAAAAATGATCGAGGCCGCCTTTGCGCCGCGCGGGTTAAGCTATGAATTGCTCGTTTCTGGTGCACCCGGTGAGTGCCGGACGCTGGCGCGGCAGGCGGCGCAGTCCGGCGAAGAAGTGCGCCTGTACGCCTGCGGCGGCGACGGAACGCTCAACGAAGTTGTAAACGGCGTCGTCGGCTATGACAACGCCGCCGTGACGCATTTTCCCGGCGGCTCCGGCAACGACACAATCAAAATTTTTGACGATCCCGCCGCTTTCACCTCCATCGAGCGTCTGCTGGACGCGGAGGAGGCGCGCTTTGATCTCATCCGCTGCAACGATTCTTATGCGCTGAACGTTCTTTCCATCGGGTTTGACGCGCGGGTCGGCACGGATATCGCCCGCTTCAAGCGCCTGCCGCTCGTGAGCGGGAAGGGCGCGTACATCCTGTCCATTTTCTCCAATATGCTGCACGGCCTGACGGCGGATTACACCGTTACGCTGGACAGCGGCGAGGTGTTCTCGGGCCGGAAGACCATGATCTGCGTCTGCAATGGCCGGTGGTACGGCGGCGGTTTCAACCCCGTGCCGGAGGCCGAGCCGGACGATGGGCTGCTGGATGTGCTTGTGGTTGAAAAGGTCAATCTGCTGCAGGTTGCAACCGTCGTCGGTCACTACCAGAAGGGCCGCTACGCCGATTATCCGTCGCTGATCTATCACGCCCGCTGCCGCTCTCTGCGCATTGAATGTGTAAAAGAATCTGTTGTCAATATCGATGGCGAGGCTGCCTACACAACGGACGCAAAAATCGAACTCATTCCGCAGGCCATCCGCTTTTTCTACCCGAAGGGGCTGACCTATCACACGAAAAATTCACAGTCTGGTCATAAATTTGCCGAAATTACCCCTTGACTTTTTGGCGCATCTGATTATGATATAGATGTTAGCAGTCAGAGAGACTGAGTGCTAAAAAATCTTGTAAAACGCGCTGTATGAAACAGCGACTGGATACTGGAGGTAATTGTTATGAAGCTGACCCCGTTGGCAGACAACGTTCTGCTCAAGCACATGGAAGCTGAGGAAAAGACCGCGTCCGGCATCATCCTCTCCACCGCCAATAAAGAAAAATCCGTGATCGCGGAAGTCATTGCGGCAGGCCCGGGCACCGACGACGTCAAGGTTACGGTCAAGCCCGGCGACAAGGTCGTGACCGGCAAGTACGCGGGTCAGGAGCTGAAGCTCGACGGCGAAGATTACGTCATCGTCAAGATGGCCGACATTCTGGCAGTTGTAGAATAATTCGTGTTTGATTGAAAGGAAGCAATTCTTATGGCAAAGCAGATTGTTTATGGCGAAGAGGCCCGCAAGGCCCTGCTGTCCGGCATTGACCAGCTCGCCAATACTGTAAAAGTTACCCTTGGCCCGAAGGGCCGCAACGTCGTGCTCGGCAAGAAGTTCGGCTCTCCGCTGATCACCAACGACGGCGTGACCATCGCAAAGGACGTGGAGCTCGAGGACGCATTTGAGAACATGGGCGCGCAGCTCGTCCGCGAGGTCGCGACCAAGACGAACGATATCGCAGGCGACGGCACCACCACCGCGACCCTGCTGGCGCAGGCCATCGTCCACGAGGGTCTGAAGAACGTCTCCGCAGGCGCGAACCCGATGGTCATGCGCAAGGGCATGGAAAAGGCCGTTGAGACCGCCATCGACACCATCAAGGCAAACTCCGAGACGATCAAGGGCTCCGACGACATCGCAAGAGTCGGCGCCGTCTCCTCCGGCGACGAGTCCGTCGGCAAGCTGATCGCCGAGGCCATGGATAAGGTCGGCGCGTCCGGCGTGATCACCATCGAGGAATCCAAGACTGCCGAGACGGGCCTTGAGGTCGTCGAAGGTATGCAGTTCGACCGCGGCTATATCTCCCCCTACATGGTCACCGACACCGACAAGATGGAAGCCGTCATCGATGATCCGTATATCCTCATCACCGACAAGAAGATCTCCTCCATCCAGGAGATCCTGCCCCTGCTCGAGCAGATCGTCAAGACCGGCAAGAAGCTCGTCATCATCGCAGAGGACGTCGAGGGCGACGCGCTGGCCACCCTGCTGGTCAACCGTCTGCGCGGCAACTTCACCTGCGTGTGCGTCAAGGCTCCCGGTTTCGGCGACCGCCGCAAGGAAATGCTCAAGGATATCGCCATCCTGACGGGCGGCACGTATATCTCCTCCGAACTCAACATGAACCTGCCTGATACGCAGATCACCGATCTCGGCACGGCCCGCCAGATCAAGGTCACGAAGGACAACACCGTCATCGTCGACGGCGCAGGCGACGCCAACGAGATCAAGGCCCGTATTGCGGAGATCAAGAACACCATCTCCGTCACCACGTCTGATTACGACAAGGAGAAGCTGCAGGAGCGTCTTGCCAAGCTGTCCGGCGGCGTAGCCGTTATCAAGGTCGGCGCACAGACTGAGGTTGCCATGAAGGAGCAGAAGCTCCGTGTGGAGGACGCACTGAACGCAACCCGCGCAGCTGTCGAAGAGGGCATCGTGGCCGGCGGCGGCACTGCCTACGTCAACGCGATCCCGGCTGTTGAGAAGCTGGTCGCAAAGCTGTCCGGCGACGAGAAGACCGGCGCGCAGATCATCGCAAGAGCGCTGCAGGCCCCGATCCGCCAGATCGCCGAGAATGCCGGCGTCGACGGCTCCATCGTCTACGACAAGATCCGCTCCAGCCGCAAGGTCGGCTATGGCTACAACGCCTACACCGAGACGTACTGCGACATGATCCCGTCCGGCATCGTCGACCCGACCAAGGTCACGCGCACCGCTCTGGAGAACGCCGCGTCCATCGCCTCCTGCGTCCTGACGACCGAATCTCTGGTCGCCGACAAGCCCGACCCCAAGGCCGACGCCGCCATGGCAGCCGCAGCCCAGGGCGGCGGCATGGGCGGGATGTACTAAGAGACGCCGCAAAGCCTTGAAATTGCTTGATTTTTTGAGTGTGCAAAAGCGGATTTACGCCAAACTTACGCTACTTACGCCAAAAATTCAAGCGCATTATAGGGTAACAGAAATCGGCACCTGCCTTAAAAAGCAGGTGCCGATTTTTTCCTTATTTGCGTTTCTTTTTGCCCTTTCCGTGCGACAACTGCGGTCTTGCCTTTCCGCGCTGGTTGAGGGGACTTTTCAGATACTTGGACTTCTTAAGTCCGCTAATAATTGAGACAAACTCTTCCTTCGTAAGTGCATCATAATCAAGCCCGATGGTTGCAAGATACGCTCGGATTTTCTTTTCCTCGGAAGTCACGGAATAAAGAACAGAACATTAAATACCATCAGCCACCACTGACATTGCCGATGGTGGCTTTTTGCGTTTCGGGAATTTGTTTTGCCGTTTCACTCTGGTGCCGGTTTTGCTTTGGTGATTCATGGCATCCTCATACAGCTCAATAAATTCCTTTTCCCGGAGTGTCAGAGGTGTTTGCGCATCCCGCTTTTGAATCAAATGCTGGTACAGCTTTATCTGGAGAGACAGGAAGTACAAGAGCGCTTTGTGCTCCATCTTCAAATCCCTGACAATCCTGGACAGGAAATCATTTCCGGTGAGATTGTGCATTTTGTGTGGGCAGCCGCAGAGGATATCCAGGAACTGCCCTCTGTACAAAACCGGTGAGAGAACCCATCAGCCGTGGGAAGTCCAGTTCGCTCAGATCCGTCACATCCACCTCCAGCACCGGGCCGTTGGCCTGAAAGCGGGTATATCCCCGGGCCGCGATATCGTCCAGAAACTGCTCATAGCTTTTTCTTGTGGGGGTTTCTAGGGGGGCTCCCGGCGGCTCCGGGTAGCAGCCGTTGACCACATGGCCCCGGTGCCGGGTGTCGGACAGATCCCGGGCGGCAAACCGCCGGTAGATGACCTCCGGGTCACCGGTGAGGCGAACCGTCACGGCGGTATAGTGATGGGTTTCCAGCAGTGCCATAATCCCGGGAATGGAAGCGTCCTCAAAATTATTTTCCAGAATAAACGGTTTTCCCACTTTCATCAGCTGGGCCGCGGCGTAGTACAGAATGTGCATGGCCGCTGTGCCCAGCTGAACCTTTTCTGCCCGGCTGTGAAAGCCCAGATCGTCAAACAGCATCTCCTTGATGGAGTCCTTGGACAGCATTGGAATTCCCAGAGACTCCGAAATCCTGACGGCGATGGTGCTCTTGCCGCTGGCGGGCATACCGGCAACCAGAATGCAGTACATGGCGTTTCCTCCTAGGGTGTATCTGAAAACTCCCAATGCACCCGGACAGCGGATCTTTTCACGCTGCGCTGCACCATTTTTCCTTGAAATACGTCAGTATTCCTGCGAAAAAATGTCTTGCTCAGCGCAAAAATTTCTCGCTGCCGGTCACATTGGGAGTTTTCAGATACACCCTAAAAACGAAATGAAAGACTGTCCTGATACTCCGAGGGCGTTTTCCCGGTGATTTTTTTGAAGGTGCCGGAAAAATATGCAATATCGCGGTAGCCGCAGGCCTCCGCAATCTCGTAGACTTTCAGCTTTCCCTCGCGCAGCAACGCCATAGCCTTCTGGATGCGGCAGCGCGTAAGATACGCGCCGAGCGTCATATCCGTTTCCTTTTTGAACAGGTGGCTCAGATGTCCTTCGCTCAGTCCCAGCTGCGCTGCCGCCTGCCCGACGGACAGATCGCCGCTGCCGCAGTTTTGCTCAAGGTACACCATTGCCTCGCGCACATAGCGGCTCTTGGGGCCGGGCTTCACGCCGGGAAGCGGCTCTGGCTGCGGTGCGGTTTGTGCGGCGATGCGCTTTTGCAGCGCCAGAACGGCGTTTTCCAGATCGCCGTCATGAAAAGGCTTCAGCAGAAAGTCCACCGCGCCCAGACGGATGGCCGTCTGCGCGTAGGCGAACGAATCGTAGGCGGTCAGAATGATGACATACGCGCGGCTGCCTGCTTCGCGCAGCCGCCGCACCATCTCCAGCCCGTCCATCTTCGGCATTTTGAGATCCGTGATGATAAGCGTCGGCTGGCAGTCCTCCGCGACGGCAAGGGCCTGTTCGCCGTTGGCGGCTTCGCCGACCACGATGCAGTCCAGCGCCGCCCAGTCTACTGCCATGACGATACCCTTGCGGATCATTTCCTCATCCTCTACAACCATTACCCGCATCATACGCCGGGCCCTCCCTTCGCGGGCAGGCGCGCAAGAATACAGGCGCCGCCGCCCTCCGGATTTTCAAGACGCAGACCGAACGCGTCGCCGTAATGCTTGCGCAGGATCGTGTCTACATTTAATAGTCCCAAATGTCCCGTCTGCGTTTCCGGCGGTTTGTAAGGCCCCAGAAGGTCCGGCGGGAAGCCGCAGCCGTTGTCCCGGACGCGGATCTCGAGCACGTCATGCTCCGCAAGCACGGCCGTGACGGAGAGTTCACCGTGTTCTACACCGGAAAGGCCGTGCAGAATGGCATTCTCTGCCAGCGGCTGCAGGAGCATTTTCGGAACCATGCACGAAAGAAGCGCCTCCGGCACGGCTTCCGTGTATGAGAAGCTTTCCGACAGGCGGATGCGCTGAATCTCGACGTACCGGCTCAAAATCTCCAACTCCCGCCGCAGGGGGACAAATTCGTCCGGCGTGATGCAGAAGCGAAGGATATCGGCAAGATTCGTTGACATCAGCGCCACCTGCGGCACTTGATTGATTTTGCTGATCCACTTCATGGTGTCGAGCGTGTTGCACAGAAAATGCGGGTTTAGCTGCGCCTGCAGCATGCGGATCTGCGCGCGGTTAAGTGCGCGCTGGTTTTCCAACAGTGCCTGCTGGTTGTGCCGGAGGGCGACGACCATGGTGTTGAACTGCTGTGCCAATTCGCCCAATTCGTCATGCCGGCCGGCGGGAACGGGAACCTGCACGTCCAGATTATTTTTCCCGACCTGCCGGATGGCGTGATGCAGTCTGCCGATCGGTTGGAAGACCTGCCGGCTTAGCTGCAGGCTGAGTACGACGCTTAAAATGATGCAGGCCAGCGCGCACAGCACGCTCACCGAGTACAAAAGCCGGAGTGTTCCGGCGCTGAGCGGCTGCGGCTGCTGCAGGACGAGATACAGACCGGTTTCGGTATGCTGCCGCACGGTATAGGAAACGTCGGCAGACAGACCGGTGAGCGCCTTGCCGGACAAAAGCTGCCCGCGCAGCGCGTCGGCGAGGCTCTGGGTCTGTGCCGGCTGCGTACAGTAGACCGGACGCCAGCGCGCGTCGAGCAGAAGAAGTTCGTTCTGCGCACCAGCTGTGCCGCCGAGCAGTGTCCGCAGCTGCGTTTCCAGCATGCCGATGGTGAGATATCCGACCGGCGCGCCGTAGCGGTCGGTCAGGAGCATCGCAGCGTGCAGAAGCGGCTCGTCTGTGTCGGCCGGATCTTCTGCCGCGCTGCACACCAGAACACCGGTTCCGGCGCAGGCCGCCTCGTATAAAAGGCCCCAATTGGTCGGCAGCGACCGGATTTCGGGCGCTGTCTGTGTCGAATAGCGCCAGCGGCCGCTGATATCGTAAAGGTCAAAGCGTGCAAAGCTGCGCACGGACTCTGTAGCGTCGAACAGCTGGCTGTAGACCGCCGTGTCCTCCGCTTCTGCGTCAAACAGCGCCTGTGCAACGAGTGGATTGTGCTGCAGAGATGCGGCTGTCTGCAAAAAGCCGCTGTGCAGCGTATCAAGCGCCTCGCAGGAGGCGGACAGCTGCTGTTGGGCCGTCTGCTGGGCGTTCGACGTCATGCGCAGGCGGAAAATCTGCAGCAGCAGACCGGAGCACAACAGCATCGGCACCAGAGACACGGCCAGAAACGCCGCGTTCAGCCGCTGACGGAAGGAGGAAAAGTGAAGCCGCTTCATTGTTCCGCCTCCGTCCCGAGATAAAAGGCCCAACTCATCAGAATTGCTTCGCGGTGCTCGCTTGCCCAGCTTACGTCATACGCGACCTGACGAATGGCGGATAGTTCCGGCAGTTTGCTGGCAGGACTCACGTCGCTGCGCACCGGGCGGCGGTAAAAATCAGACTGCAGCAGCTGCTGCACGTCGTAGCTGACGGCAAAATCGAGAAACAGCTTTGCGTTGTCGGGGTGCGGCGCGCCCTTCAGCGCGGCGCAGCCGTCCGGTACGCAGCTTGTGCCGTCTGCGGGGTAGACCATGGCGATCCCGTCCCCAGCAGCAATGCGCTTGCGCGCGGTCTCCTCCAGCGTGATGCCGACGAGCGCTTCGCCGTTTGCAACGGCGGAAATGATCGCACCTGAACCGGACAGGAGCTTTCCGTCCAGGTTTTCCGCAAATGTTTGCAGCACCTCATCCGCGTCGCCGCCCAGCGCGCAGAGCATCGTCACGAGCGCGGTATAGCTCGAGCCGGAGACGGATGGATCGGCAAAGGCGATCTGCCCGCGCAGCGCAGGGTCGAGAAGATCGGCCCAGCAGCTGAGCTGTCCGGAGGACAGCAGCTTCGGATTATAGACCAGCACGACCGGAAGCGAGGAAAACGGCGTCCAGCTGTTGTCCTGCGCACGGTACTGCGGCAAAATCTGCTCCGCGCCGTGGCAGACGTAGGGCTCAAACAACGCCCGGCAGGCTTCGAGACTCTCGACGCCGCCGCCGAACATCACGTCGGCCCGTGGTGCGTCCTGCTCCTTTTGCAGCTGCTCAAGCAGTTCGTTTGTGCCGCCCTGTACGACCTCGACCCAGATTCCGGTGCGCGATTCAAATTCCTTGACGATCGGCCACCAGACCTCTTTTTTGTGCGAGGTGTACAGAACGAGACGCTCCGATTCATCCGGCGCGTAGGCGGCTGTATCCTGTGCGGCGGGCGCGCAGCCGGTCAGAAGAGCGAATGCTATACATAATATCAGAATGCGTATGTGTTTCATAGTTTCCGTGTCCTGTAGCAGCGAGAACAAAATTCTCTGTTATTTTGCCCTGATTATAACACATCTCCGGCTCGGTTTTCATTGGATTTTTAAAATTATCGCAGAGAATCACAAATAATCGCAGATTTGTCCACTGTTCTTTTGTGCAGAAACACCGTAAAATGAGAGCATACGATGCAGAACTCCCGTTAGCTGCTGCACGAATTCAAATTTTATCAGGAGGAATATCAGAATGAAGAAGATGCTTGCGCTTCTGCTGGCTGCTGTGATGGTTCTGTCCATGGCTGCCTGCGCTGCCGCTCCGGCGACGACCCCGGCTGACACGCCCGCTCCCGCAGAAGACACCCAGACGACCGAACCCGCTGAAACCAACGAAACCACCGAGGCTCCCGCAGAGGAAACGCCCGCTGCCGAGCCCGAAAATCTGACTGCGACCCAGCAGATCATCAAGGAAGCCGAAGGCATGACCCTTGAAGAATTGGCCAAGAAGGCTATCGAAGAGTCCAACGGCAAGATGTTCTACGGCGTCGGCAACTCCAGCCGCGGCAAGAGCGCCCTGCCGCTGTTCATCGAGTACCTGCAGTCCATCGACTCCAGCTACAGCATGGAGTTCGAGTGGCAGCAGCCCAAGAACAACAAGATCTTCGATCAGCTGACCGCTGACTCCCTGAAGGGCACCGGCACGTTCGCCATGACCCTTATCCAGGACGGCAACCAGATCGAGAGCAAGATGGTTCAGACCGGCATCCTCGACACCTTCATCCCGAAGGACTGGGCCGATGCCAACGGCACCACCGCCGACGCCTACACCGGCTTCCTGCCGCTGCAGACGCTCAACAAGGTCTTTATGTACAACTGCGTGGGCGACAAGACCTACGATAACTGCTGGGACTTCGTCGCCGAGGGCGAGCATGGCCTGTTCATGGACATCGACTCCGAGATCGTCGGCAAGAACTTCCTGTACATGCTGACCCGCGACGACTACGCAGCGTGGCTGAAGGAGTCCTTTGAGGCTCTGTCCGCTGACGAGCAGGCATACTTCCAGCCCACTATCGCAGAGATGGAATCCGAAGCTGCCGACCTCGGCCTCGGCGCTGACGGCGCTTACGCGCTGGCATGGATCAAGCTGTGGGTCGAAAGCTACAACGCCCAGACCGACGACGGCCCCATCTGCAACACCCTTGTCGACGCTTCCGCGAAGGATCAGTTCGGCCTTCTCGTTTACTCAAAGCTCCGCTCCGTCGAGGAGTCCAGCTCCGTCTCCGTCAACAACATCAAGGTCGCCGCGTATGAGGACGGCTATCAGGGTATCGGCGGCTATGGCTACTGCCATTACCTGTTCGTCACCGACAACTCCCCACTGCCCTGGACGGCCTGTGCCTTCATCGCCTACATGACCTGCACCGCCGACGGCTTCTCTGCCTGGGGCAAGGACATGGGCGGCTACTCCTCCAACCCGACCGTGGCAGAGGAGACTGAGGCCAACTTCCATCACTCCATCGGCGGCATGGCCGAGGACGGCACCACTGTTGAATTCGCAGCAAAGAACGACCGCGGCTATGAATGGTGGACGACCAACGGCAAGCTCGTGCTCGAGGATCCGGAATACTGCGCAGACGTTGCATTCACCGTCGGCAGCTGGATCGAAATGCTGAGCAAATACTCCGCAGGCTGATCTGTCAACCAGCACCTTACCGGCGCCCCTGGATGCGCATCCAGGGGCGCCTTTGCAAAAACATACCCCATCATCCGCCCTTCAAACCTGAGAAAAGAGGAGGAAGCCATGAGCCGACCCACTACCCTCCGCGCAAGCAGATCCACGATTGTGCTCAATAAGGTCAAGACCTTCTTTTCCAAGCCGCACAACGTCATTCTGCTGCTGCTTGGCATTGTCCTGACCTTCACCACGGTCGCGCCGATCGTCGCCATCGTGGAAGATACCTTCAAAATTCACGCCGGCACCATCGATGCCCATCTGACCGGGCAGGCGACCGGCTACACGACCGTCAACTACACAGACCTTTTCACCAGCCGCATGGCAAAGACGAATCTGTGGACGCCGCTTCTCAACACGGTGCTCCTCGCTGTCGGCACGTGCGTGGTGTCCATTCTCTACGGCGGGCTGTTTGCGTTTTTGATTACGCGCACCGACCTTGCGTGGAGAAAATATCTGAGTTCCATTTTTATTTTCCCGTACATCATGCCGCAGTGGACGCTGGCCGTCGTGTGGCAGAACCTGTTTAACTCCAACGCCGTCACCGGCACGTCCAACGGTCTGCTTGCCGCCCTGTTCGGCGTCAACATGCCGATATGGTGGTGCAAGGGCCTGTTCCCGAGCCTGATGGTTCTGGGCCTTCACTACGCGCCGTTCGCCTATATCCTCATCGGCGGCATTTTCCGGAACATGGACGCCAATCTTGAAGAGGCCGCGACCATTCTCGACACGCCCAAGTGGAAGACCATGTTCCGCATTACGCTTCCGATGGTCAAGCCCGCGATTTTGTCCACCATTCTGCTGGTCTTCGGCAGCGCGATGGGCTCTTACCCGGTGCCGCATTATCTGGGCCTGAGCACGCTGTCGACCAAGTATGTCTCGATGAACTCCAAGTATACGGGTGAAGCGAGCATTCTTGCCATCATCATGATGGTCTTCGGCGTGGCGATCATGCTTCTGAACCAGCTCTCGCTCAGAAGCCGCAAGAATTACACGACTGTCACCGGCAAGTCCGGCCAGATCTCCAAGATCACGCTCGGCAAAACCGGCCGCGTCGTCATCGCCTTGATCCTTGTGATTCTCACGTTCTTCACGAGCATCTTCCCCATCATTTCCTTCGCGTTCGAGACGTTCCTGCCGAATCCGGGCGACTATTCGTTCCTGTACACGGGCGACGCGTCGAACCTCACGACCAAGTGGTGGGTCACGGCGGAGAACGTCACCGAAAACGGCATGTACGGCCAGAAGGGCATTTTGTATAACGAGACGATCTGGCGTGCGTTCAAGGGCACGATCCTTGTCTCCGTGGCCTGTGCGCTGCTGGCTGGCTCCATCGGCACGATGATCGGCTACGCCGTCTCGAAAAACCGCCGCAGCCGCTGGGCGAACTATGTGAACTCCGTCGCTTTCCTGCCGTATCTCATGCCGTCCATCGCTGTGGGCGTCGCATTCTTCATCCTGTTCTCGACGGAAAAGCTGAACCTGTTCAACACCTACACGCTGCTCATTATCGTCGGCACGGTCAAATACATCCCGTTTGCCAGCCGCAGCAGCCTCAATTCCATGCTCCAGCTGTCGGGCGAGATCGAAGAAGCGGCCATCATTCAGGATGTTCCCTGGATCAAGCGCATGACCCGCATCATCATCCCCATCCAGAAATCCTCGATCATTTCCGGTTTCCTGCTGCCGTTCATGACGTGCCTGCGTGAGCTGTCGCTGTTCATGCTGCTGTGCGTGCAGGGCTTCATCCTCTCGACAACGCTGGACTACTTCGACGAGATGGGCCTCTACGCGTTCTCCAGCGGCATCAACCTGATCCTGATCGTGACCATTCTGGTCTGCAACACCCTCGTCAACAAAATCACGGGCGCAAGCCTGGATAAAGGAATCGGAGGTTAAATCATGCCTGAAATCAAACTTGAACATATCACCAAGCGCTGGGGCAAGTTCTATGGTGTGGACGACCTGAATCTGGTCATTGAAAATAACGCGTTTGTCACCCTGCTGGGCCCCTCCGGCTGCGGCAAGACCACCACCCTGCGGATGATCGCGGGACTGGAGACCCCCACTAGCGGACGCATCACCATCGGCGACACGGTGGTATTCGACAGCGAGCTGGGCATCAACATCCCCGCCAACAAGCGGAAGGTGGGCTTCCTCTTCCAGAACTATGCCCTGTGGCCCAACATGACCGTCTACCAGAATATTTCCTTCGGCCTGTCAAACATCAAGGAGGAAATGCCGAAGATCAGCTTTGAGGCGAAAAACGCCGCCCGTCTGGCACAGATCCTCAAAAATCCTCAGGATGTGGTAAAGACGCTTGAGGAATGCCGGGATAAAAACGGCAAGCTGGACGAAAAGAAGGCCATCATCAAGCTGATCGATACCTACACCATCTCCCAGTACACTGCCCAAAAGCTGTTCGGCTATCATTTGGAGCAGGGTAAGGACGTGTCCGCCGAGGTAAAGGCTCTGGAAGAAAAGGTGGAGGCCGCTCGAAAGGCTCAGCCCTTCAACGAGAACTTTGAGCTTCTCAAGGACGGCGAGGTGGAAACTGCTGTGCGCAAGCTGACCAAAGAAGAGATCGACCTGTCCGTGCGCCGGGTGTCCCGCATCGTCAAAATCAGTATGTTCATGGACCGCTATCCCGCGGAGCTGTCCGGCGGTCAGCAGCAGCGTGTGGCCATCGCCCGGACGCTGGCTCCCGAGCCCAGCGTGCTGTTCATGGACGAGCCGCTTTCCAATCTGGATGCCAAACTGCGTCTGGAAATGCGCTATGAATTGCAGCGGCTCCATGTGGAGACCGGCTCCACCTTCGTATACGTCACCCACGACCAAATGGAGGCCATGACGCTGGCAACGCAGATCTGCCTGATGAACAACGGTGTCCTTCAGCAGTATGCCGCGCCGCTGGAAGTTTACAATCACCCTGCCAATCTTTTTGCGGCAGACTTCGTGGGCAACCCCTCCATCAACTTTGTGGAGGCCAAGGGCTGGCAGGGGCCTGAGGGCAGCATTGAGCTGACGCTGCTGGACGGACACAAGGCAGTTTTCACCCCCGAGCAGCCATTGCAGCTGCCCCAGTGGTTCCATCGGCGGGACGAGGAGCTGGAAGCCCAGGCGCAGGCTCTGAAGGCCCGTGCGGGAGAGAGCGGCTACGTGGAAAAGAGCAACAAGGACGAGACCTTCCGCTACCACATCGCCAGAGTCAACGACGAGGACGACGGCATCCACGAGGAGCCGATTCTCACCAACGAGGATCTGGTGCTGGGCATCCGCCCGGAGTTCCTGTCCATCACCGGCGGTGGAAATGTGGAGTGCGAGATTTACGGTGCCATGCCCACCGGCATGGAATCCACCGTCAAGGTGCGCATCGGAGAGTATTTGCTCACCGGCGTGGTCTTCGGCAGCACCCTGTTTACCATCGGAAGCAAACACCTGCTGGATATCACCGGCAGCAGCGTGATGCTCTTTGACCGGTCAAGCGGTCGGCGCATCACCTCCGGCACCCTGAAGCTGCTGTGATCCGGGGACTGTTATTCGATCTGGACGGCGTTCTGGTGAACACGAACCCCCTCCACGCCCGGGCATGGCAGGAGCTTGCCGAAGAATTGGGAATTCCCTTCACTCCGGCAGACCAGGAGGCCTTTCTGGGCATCAGTCGGGCACAGTGCCTGGAAATTCTGCTGAAAAAGGGAAACCGCTCCCTTTCGGAATCCGAAAAAGAGAGGCTGTGCACCCGGAAAAATGACCGCTACCGGGAGATGATCGGCACTTTGACCCCGGCGGCGCTGCTGCCGGGCGTGTTGGAATTCTTACGCGTTGCCCGGGCCGAGGGATACCGGACAGCTCTTGGCAGTGTCAGCAAAAATGCGGAGTTTGTCCTGAAAAAGCTGGAAATTACGGCGTTTTTTGACGCCGTCATCGACGGCAGGAAAATTGTAAACGGCAAGCCCAACCCGGAGGTGTTCCTCAAAGGAGCGGAGGCTCTGGGACTCCCACCTGAGCAGTGCCTGGTTTTCGAGGACTCAGCCGCAGGTATCGAGGCCGCCCACCGGGGCGGAATGAAAGCCATCGGCATCGGAACGGCCCGGCTGCTCCCGTCGGCAGAGCTGACCATCCCAGGCTTCTCCGGCGTAATGCCGGACGCGCTTCTGGCGCAGTTGCTATAACACTTTTATCAGATTGATACCGTGTATCGGGGAACCTCTGAACAGTTCTGTTTCGGCTGGACAGCGAGTCTTTAGTCCCAGCTGTGCAGCTCAAAAAGTGGGAAAAATATCCGCATTTTCATACTGACTTTCATTCGTGAGGATGGAAATTTTAATATGAAGATCATAAAGCGACGGGTATCCATGATTTTTCATTCCGAAAATTACGGATGCCGGATTGGAACAGGAGCATGCGGAAACCTATGCCCAGTTCAAATTCGTCCGGGAGGATTCTCAGCAGCTTTGGAAAATTAAATTCCATGTGGACTCTGCCCGCAAGAATTTTGAACAGGCGCAGCAGCGCACATCCCACAAACAGGATCAGGAAATTTGATTCCTTCATTCTGTCAGAAAGGGGATAAAAGCATAATTTCAACGGGCAGCATCTGTAATCACTTACGGATGCTGCCCATCTTTTCTTTTTCCTGTGTTGTAAAACATCACCGTTGGTAGTACGATATAGGCTATAGTCCACAAAAAGGATAAAATCACTTTGTGCGATACACAGAAAAACCACGCATCAAAGGGAACAGGGGAAATTTATCCTTGACAAATCGCGTGCCACTTTGTACTTCATCAATACTTACGATATTGCCATCTTTTCGTGCATATATCAATTTCGAGTGCTTTGTCACTGTACTGCCATTCCTTCCTAAAAAAAATATCTTGTCATGTTAAAGCGTCAGCCCTTCACCCCCGCGAGGGCGAGGAACTTCTTATCGGACTGAATGGCGTGGGTCACGAACTTCCCGTCCCGGAACAGTGCATAGGTGGTCACCGGGGCGGGGAGATTCTGCGCGGTTTCTTTGTCTGCGATTCGGACGGTTTTCAGGGGAATGCCGTGCTCTGCGGCGGCCTCCGCCACCCGGGGCACCCAGTAATAGGTGAACGGACACTGATCCGTATAGTAGAGAACGAAGCCGTCCTCTTTGATTTCCGGATGTCTGGCGCATTCCTTGAACGTTGGCTTCTCCGCCGACGGCGTCAGCGGCAGATACATGAGGGTGATCCCGCAGTCCGAGGTGTCCGCGACGGTGAAGCCCTTGTAGGCCAGATACTTGGGGTCAGAAAGAAACTCCCGCTTCCTGCCCTCCGCAGAAAGGACGCATATCCCCTGCCGCCCCTGCGCTTTGGCGTCCCGGATGCACTCGCCCAGCAGGTCGGAGGAATACCCATGCCCCTTCATGGACCCGGCGATCCACAGGCAGTTGATGTAAAGATACCCCGGCGCGTCGATGGGGACCCACGCGTTCTCTGCCGGGATGTACTCGATGAAGCACTTGCCCCGCTCCTCGCTCCGGTAAAAAACCAGCCCCTCCGCGAACCGCTCCTTGAGCCACGCCTTTTTCGCGACGCTCTGCTTGCCCGCCATGGCGCAGCAGATGTGCTCGGAGTCAATGTTTTCGCTTGTGATTCGGATGTATTGCATATGGTTTCTCCTTTTTGTAAATTTGCCCATAACCGGCATTTCCCGACAGCCTCACGGCTGTCGGGAAAGTGGTGGGTGAATTTACTTTTCCGGATTCAGGGCGACCTGATAGTCGAAGCTGCCCATGTGGAGAACTGCGCCGTTCTTTACGCGGCTCCAGGTGTCCGGTTTCAGATTGGTGCCGTTGAGGACGGTGCCGTTGGTCGAACCCATGTCCTGAATGTACAGGTAGCTGCCGTCCCATTCGACGGTGCAGTGCTTGCCGGAAAGCTGGTAGTCTTCCGCGTTGAGAATGATGTCGGCGCGGTCGTCACGACCCAGAACCTGAGGCGTATGGGGTGCAAGGGTGAAGCTGGTGGAAACATCCTGATGGGACGCGACGGTCATCTGGACAGTCACGCCGCCGCTGGGGGTCACGGGCTTGGTGGCGACCCACGACTCGTCCGGAACGGGGGTCGTCGTAGGAATATCAAAATCGCCGGTGGAGGGGATGGATGCCATGACGGGGTTGTTATCGACGACGGGGTTGTTATTGATGGTCGGAAGATCCCTATCCCGAAGCCACTGCTCCTGCTTCTTCCGGCTGTTGTTCACCGCGACCACGACGATCACCACGATCACGGCTACCAGTGCGACCGCGCAGCAGATGACCAGAATGAGATTTTCCCGAACCCAGTCCATAACGGAGGTCTGCGCTTCCGGCTCCTCAATTACTTCGGTGGGGTCGGTAACGCCGGTGGGAGCGGCCGGGATGGCGGCGGGAACCGTGGTCAGGTCAACGGCGACGGAATCTTCCCACCGGGTATCGCCCAGCTCGTAGGCGGCGCGAACCGTGGCGTTGTTGCTGTTGGAGGTCACGAAGGCAAGGTCGATTTTGATGACGGAGCCGTCCTGAATGGTTTCCCAGACCTGCTGAGCCGCGGCGGCAGCGGAGATCTTTTCCTCGGCGGGAACCAGACCGATGCCGCCTCTGGAAACCTCCGCCATTTTCAGCATGTTGTCGGCGTTTGTCAGAGAATAGGCAGAGGTGGAGCTGCCGGTGATACCGATGGCGTAGACCGGGATGGAGGTGGCGCTGACCACGTCGATGGCCCGCTGCTGGGTGGTGCCGCCGTCGGCGAGAATGCCGTCGGAGAGGATCAGCAGGCACCGGTTCGTGCAGTAGCTGGTCTTCTTTTCCAGACTGCCCATGGCTTCCACGATGGCGCTGTACATATCCGCTCTGACGCCGTCGCGCTTAAGAGTGTCGATGGCGGCGGTGCGGGCGTCCATGGTGTCGAGGACGGCGCCCTCAACGACTTTGCTGCCCACGGTGGTGATGACCATGGAGTCACCCTCGCCCATGCGGCTACTGATGATGTCCAGAATGTCCGTCTGCTGCTCGATCTGCTCCTTGGACATGTGGGTGGAGATGTCCACCAGACAGTATACCGTGGTGGGCAGCTTTTCCTGACGCACGGTGGTCAGGACGGGGTCGGAGATCTGCTGGGAATCGATGGAAACCGTCAGGCTTCCGTTTTCGGGAAGGACGGTGCCGTAGACGAGAAGGTCATTCTGGTGCTCCTCCGTCACGATCTCGTGAAAGGTCAGAAACGAATTCAGTTCAGCGGCCTGTGCGCTGACCGCGGGGCAGAGCAGAAACAAAAACAGGCAGACGCATCCTAAGAATGCGGTTATTCTTTTCATTTTGACTACTCCTTTATCCAAATTGCGATGGCGGTGTTGTTGTCCACATCCGTGCTTTTCCGCATCATGGCGCGGCAGCGGAGCAGATATACCCATTCCTCCGCTGTGGCGGCCTTGTGAAGATCGAGCATGATCTCGTCCTCCAGCAGCCGCTCCCAGAGGCCGTCGGAGCACAGCAGAAACGCATGGTCTCCGGGGGAAAGCGTGATGGGCGCATGAAGCTGGGGCTTGATCTCGTCGTCGCCGATGACCCGGAACAGCTTGCTCCTGCCCTCGAAGGACGGAATTTCCGACCGGGAATGCAGCTCGCCCATTTTGATGGAAAGCTGGGCGAGGCTGTGATCCTCCGTGTAGTCCACGAGGACGCCGTTGTGGAAGTGGTACAGCCGGCTGTCGCCGATGTGTGCCCATACCGCCTGATTTTTGTAAAGATACAGCGCGACCGCCGTGGTCTTCATCTGGTTGGCGTTGGCGCGGGTGGCGAGGATGTTCCGGTTCGCCTCGTTCATCCATGCGAGAATCGTCTCGCCGGAGGGCAGCGCCTCATCCGCCTGCCACTGGGAAAGCGCCTTGACGCCGATGGAGGACGCGGCCTTTCCGCCGCCGTGGCCTCCCAGACCGTCGCAGATGACGGCGCAGTACTGATCCGGTCCCGGACTGAAATAGGCGCAGGAATCTTCGTTTTCAGACCGGCTGCCGATATTTGTATACCAATACCCTTCAATTACCATAGCTGTTTACCTGTTGTTTCTGGGCTGATCGGGCGGGTCGTAGCCCAGAACGATCAGCGTGTAGTTGTCCTGATACGGCAGGGCAGCGCCCATGATCCGCTGGCCGATGTGGGACGCGGCCAGCTGGACGCTGCCGCAATCGCGCAGGATGGCCGCCATTTCGGCGTCGCTTACAGTGCCGTAGACGCCGTCGCTCATCAGCAGCACCCGGTCGCCGGGGAGCAGGGGGATGGGCGTGCGGTTGTAGTCCACGTGGCGCAGCTCGCCCATGCCGATGAAGCTGGTGAGCTTCCGTCCGTTGGGGTCGCGCAGGGCTTCCGCCATGGAGCGCTTGCCCTCCAGAATGTCGGGCATCCAGTCCTGCAGCAGATCGTGGTCACGGGAAAGCTGGCTGATCTGACCGTCCCGGTACAGATAGATCCGGCTGTCGCCCACGGAGATCCACCGCAACGCATTGCCCGTGATCAGGGCGGACACCACCGTGGAGCCGCTGGTGTAAAGCCCCTTGGGGCCGAGCATCTGATTGACGGCGTGGTTGATACCGGCCACCATACCCGGCAGCGCGGTGGGAACCTGATTCGCCTGAAGGGTGGAGCCGAAGGTCAGCGCCTCCATGACGATCTTCTGGCTGACCCGTTCTCCGCCGGAGAGGCCGCCCATGCCGTCGGCCAGAACCGCCAGAATGCCCGTATTGCGGAGCACGGCTGTCTGACCGAAGCTGTCCTGCTGGTAATCCCGCCTGCCGATATCATGTATCTTGCCGATGGAGATACCGGGGATGGGACAGACCGTTTCCTCCACGGTTTCCTTGGTGATGGGAACGGGATGTACCTCCGCGGGTGTGGGAGGCTCCATGGGCTGTTCGCCCGAGCACTCATGGTCGCGGACGTTCTTGCGCAGCATTGCCAGCAGCAGGATATCCACGCATGCGCCCGCCGCGAAAACGAAGCAGGCAATCTGCATGACAAGACGGAAACCGGGGGCGGATTTGCGAGGGAGGGCGACGGGTTCGCTCATAACCGTCGGTGTGGTGCCTTCAGAAGCCGATGGGGCGGTTTCTTCAGAAGCCGGTTGGGTGAACGTATGGGGATTAATGTAGATGCCGGAGTGAGGGGCTTCTTCTGTGGCGGTGCTGGATGGAGGGAATGCATCGCCGGGGTCAAAATTCTCACTGGCGGGTTTTATGGGAGCCTCGGCAGTTGCCGGGGGTTCCTCGATATTTGCCGCGGGTTTCTCAGTAGACGCCGGGGGTACCTCG
>OLWB01000140.1_pt1 | contig 73800 bp, 65 predicted proteins | sample 1673331 | NCBI WGS metagenome assembly OLWB01 (sample SAMEA3178943, study PRJEB25190) | human gut metagenome | biome: human gut; feature: human-associated habitat; material: faeces | place: Austria | collected 2013
AGGAAAAAATGAAAGAAATATTGAAATAGCTAAAAATATGCTGAATGAAGGTATAAATTTAAGTGTTGTAGCTAAATGTACAGGTTTAACAGAAAATGAGATTAATTCATTAAAGTAGTTAAATTAAAAAATCAGGTTTTTAATAATAAAGAATGAAGGTTTTTAATTGACAAACTTCATATTTTATGATATAATTTGCAGAACAATGAGAGATAGCTTGAGATTGTAATCATAAGAACAAAAGGGGGATTTTTATGAATTCAATTACTTTAACAAAAAAGCAGTTAAATAGTTTAACTAGACTTGATGTTGGTAGTGCAAAAAATTCTGAAGGTGAAATGTATATATTAGATCATGGTAACTGGAATTATAGTGATGGAAGTTTATTATTAAAAAAGTTATTTATTGCTGATGGAGAGGCTATGGCCAATAAATTATTTACTGTTAGTTTATTAGGCGATAAAAAAGAAGATATTGATATGAATGAATTAGTAATTCCTAATAATTTAGCAGTTGTTAAAAATGAGGTTATAGGATTTACTGTTCCTTTAATACCAGAAGCAAAGAACTTAAAGGTTATTTTAGATAATCCCAAAATAGATAATAGTATAAAGATAGATTACTTATATAAAGTTGGTAAAATGTTAAAAAAGGTTAATTCGTTGAATAGAAGAAAAATTATAAATTTGACGATTGGTGATTTGCATGAAGATAATATTTTAGTTACTAAAGATCATGATATTAGGGTAGTAGATTTGGATAGTGCCTATTTAGATACTAGTTATCCAACTCCATCGTTTTATTTGAGAAATAGTGAAATAGGAAATTTTAGAAAATATAAGTTTAATAGTTCTGGGATTGTATATCCTACTAAGAATACTGATTTATTGTGTTATAATTCAATGATTTTAAATACAATTTCTAAAAATAGAATTGATAAATTAAGTGTTTCTGATTATTTTTCTTATATAAATTATTTAGAGAGTTTAGGATTTGGTCAAGATATTGTTAAAGCATTTAGAAGAGTTTATACTAATGGTGAAAATATAAATCCAGCTGATTATTTAGATCAAGTTCCTGAGGAAAAAATGGGTGAAGCTTTATATAAAGTTTATGAATTGAAGAAGCAAAAAGGAAAAGTTAAATAAAATAATTGAAAAAAAGTATTAGATAGAGTATACTACTTGTAGATGTTTTGAAACCGAGGAGTATATAAATAGAAATTTATAGAGATGTTATGGTTGGTGGAAATAACAAGTTTCTTTTATAGAAGGTAGCGGTGGAGCATGATTATTGAAATTAGTAGATAGTCCCGGATTAATTCCGTTATCATGATTGAGGTTTTTATAAACAAATTAAGGTGGTACCACGATACTATTCGTCCTTAGGGATGGATAGTATTTTTTTTGGAGGTGAATTTATGCAAGAAGCAATTGATGAGTTTTTAGAATATACCAGTTCATTTTTTACATTATTAAATGATTCATATGATATTTATAATATAAACTTGAAAATTAATCATACTTTTCGAGTCATGGACTTATGTGGAGAGATTGCAGAATCATTAAATTTAACAAAAGAGGATATTACTTTAGCAAAGTTATGTGGACTTTTACATGATATAGGAAGATTTGAACAATGGAATAGATATAAAACATTTGTAGATTCAAAGAGTGTTGATCATGGTGACTTTGGTGCGAAACTTTTGAAGGAAAAGAACTTTATACGACGATTCAATAATGACGAAAAGATAGATGATCTTATTATTAAAGTTGTAAAAAATCATAATAAATATGAAGTGGAAGATGATTTGACTGAGAGAGAAAAACTTTTTACTAATATAGTAAGAGATGCTGATAAAACAGATATCTTATATTTATATACTATTAATGATATATCAATTGATGTAGGAATAGATTCATTTTCTGATGAAGTGCTTTATTGTTTAAAAAATCATAAATTAATGGACAAAAAATTAAAGAAAACTAAAGCAGATACTTTAGCTGTTTCATTAGCATTTGTTTTTGATATTAATTATAAAAAGACTTTTGAAATTTTAAGAGATAGGTCATATCTTGATAAAGAAATAGATATTTATATAAATAAAACTACTAATCAAAAATTAAAAGAGCAATTAAAAGAATTAAGAAGTATAATTAATAATTACATAGATAGGAGATGTTTATAATGTTAGATAAGAAATATAATCATACTGAAGTAGAAAAAAATAAATATGAAGAGTGGATGGAGAAGGGTTATTTTAAATCAGGTGACTTTAGTAAAAAGCCATACTGTATAATCCTACCTCCTCCAAATGTAACGGGGAAACTTCATTTAGGACATGCTTGGGATGTAACATTACAAGATATTATGATTAGATATAAGAGAATGGAAGGTTATGATGCATTATGGTTACCAGGAATGGATCATGCCGCTATCGCAACAGAGGCTAAAGTTGTTAAAAGACTTAAAGAAGAACAAAATTTAAGTAAAAGTGAAGTTGGTAGAGATAAATTTTTAGATGAATGTTGGAGATGGACTCATGAACATGCAGATACTATTCGTGCTCAATGGGCAAAAATGGGTATTTCACTAGATTATTCAAAAGAAAGATTTACTCTAGATGATGGTATATCTAAAGCTGTAAGAAAGGTATTTGTTGATTACTATAATAAGGGGTTAATTTATCGTGGTGAAAAGATAATTAACTGGGATCCTGCTGCTAAGACAGCTTTATCTAATGAGGAAGTAATATATTCTTTAGAAAATAGTGCTTTCTATCATTTAAAATATAAATTAGTAGATAGTGATAAATATATAGATGTTGCGACAACTAGACCTGAGACATTATTTGGGGATACAGCTGTTGCGGTTAATGAGGAAGATGAAAGATATAAGGATTTTGTTGGTAAGAATGTTATTTTACCAATTGTTAATAAAGAAATACCTGTAATCACAGATGAACATGCGGATATGACTAAAGGTACTGGTGCTGTAAAAATTACTCCTGCGCATGATCCTAATGACTTCGAAGTAGGTAATAGACATAACTTAGAAAGAATTGTTATCTTTAATGACGATGCTACTATGAATGAAAATGTTCCTTTAAAATATCAAGGAATGAGTCGTGAAGAAGCAAGAGAAGAAGTAATTAAAGATTTAAAAGAAGCTGGCTTATTGTTAGAAATTGAACCTTTAACTCATGAAGTTGGACATAGTGAGAGAACTGGTGTAATGGTTGAACCAATGATAAAGAAACAATGGTTTGTTAAAATGAGACCTTTAGCAGATCAAGTTTTAGAAAATCAAAAAAGTAGTAAGACTAAAGTTCATTTTGTACCTAGTCGTTATGAAAAAACTATGAATCACTGGATGGAGATTACATATGATTGGTGTATTTCTAGACAATTATGGTGGGGACATCAAATTCCAGCTTGGTATAAGGATGATCAAGTATATGTTGGAATGGAAGCTCCAAAAGAAGAAGGTTGGGTACAAGATGATGATGTTTTAGATACTTGGTTTTCATCTGCTTTATGGCCATTCGCAACACTTGGTTGGCCTGATAATACAGAATTGTTAGAAAGATATTATCCAAATAATTGTTTAGTTACTGGATATGATATTATTCCATTCTGGGTTAATAGAATGACATTCCAAGGAGAAGAGTTACTTGGTAAGAGACCTTTTGAAGATTGTTTGATTCATGGATTAATTCGTGATAAACAAGGACGCAAATTTTCAAAAAGTTTAGGTAATGGTATTGATCCATTTGATATGATTGATTTATATGGAGCTGATTCTCTTAGATATTATTTAGCAACTGATGTAAGTGCTGGAACAGATATGAAGTTTGATGAAGATAAAATAAAAGCTACTTGGAATTTTATTAATAAATTATGGAATGCTTCTAGATTTACTTTAATGAATATAGAGGGATTAACTGAAATAAATTTAGATAATTTAAAACCAGAAGATAAATGGATTTTAACTAAATATGAAAATACGATACATACTGTTAAGAAGTTTATGGATAAATATCAATTTAATAATGTGGGTAGTGCTATTTATGACTTTACTTGGAATTATTTCTGCGATTATTATATAGAAATGGCAAAATATTCAATTGATGATATAACAACTAAATCAGTTTTATGTATTGTATTGACTGGAATATTAAAATTATTACATCCATTTATGCCATATGTTACAGAAGAAATTTATCAAATGTTACCTGTTAAAGATAATGAATCAATTATGATTTCTTCATATCCAAAATATCAAAGTAAATTTATATTTGAAGATGTTGAAAAAATAGTTGATGATCAAGTTGAATTTATTAAAAAGTTTAGAAATGTAAAAGCAGAAAATAATATAACTAAAGATATGAAAGTAATGTTTTCTACAGACGATGATAATGAACTTATTGTTAAGATGTTGAAGTTAGATAATAATTTAGTAAAAGAACCATTGGGAATGAAAGCATATAAAGTTTTCTCAGAGAGAATTCAAGCTCAAATATTCTTTGAAAAAATAGAAACAGAAGCAGATAAAGCGCAAACAGAAGCAGCAATTAAAACATTGGAAGCATCTATTGCTAGAAGAGAAAAATTATTATCAAATGAAAACTATGTTAATAAAGCACCTAGTAATATTGTCGAAATGGATCGTAAAAAGTTAGAAGAAGAAAAGAAAAAACTAAAAGAATTACAATCATAATGATAATTAAGAAGAAATTAAAAATAGTTTCTTCTTTTTTTTCGACAAATTATTTGATTAGTATTTGTTACTATATACGTGGTGATGATATGAAAAGATTATTTTTATTTATGGCAGTAGCAGTTGTTTTAGGAACATTTACAGGAAAGTTTTTATTTTCTAAAGTTAAAAGTGATAGTACTGTTTTCTCAGAAAGAGAAGATATTTACTTCTTACAAGAAGGAGTGTATTCATCAGAAGAATCACTTAACTCTAATACAAAGAATATTAATCCTAAGTTAGTTGTTAAGGAAGATAATAAATATTATGTTTATGTAGGAATAAGTAAAAATTTAGAAGTTATTAAAAAAATAAAAAATATATATGATAAGAAAGGGTATCCGACATATCAAAAATTAGTTAAAATAGGTAATACTGAGTTTCTAAGTAACGTTGAACAATATGATCTGTTATCTAAAGGGGCAAATAAAGATAATGATTTATTAACTATTCAAGATGTTGTTTTATCTAATTATGAAGAATTAGTTAAGGGATAATTCTATTTTTTTCTAATAATATATACGAGGTGGTAGAATGTATCGTGTAAGGGAATTGCCTAAAATAGAAAGACCTAGAGAAAGACTTTTAGAAGTAGGTGCTTCTAATTTAAGCAATGAGGAACTTTTAGCAATTATCTTGAAAAATGGAACTACATCTAAAAATGTAAAACAATTAAGTGGAGAGGTATTAAAAGAATTTGGTGGAGTTTATGAATTAAAAAATGTAACAGTTGAAAGATTAAAAAAAATAAAAGGAATAGGAAATGTAAAAGCAATAGAAGTAGTTGCGGCAATTGAATTTGGAAAAAGAATATTTTTATCAAAAAATGATCATAATAAAAAGAGAATGATGAATGCTAAAACAATTTGGGAAGAGACTAAATATTTGTTTTATGATAAGAAACAAGAAAATTTATATTGTCTTTATTTTGATAATAAGCAGAAACTAATAGGAAAGAAATTAATGTTTATTGGTACAATTAATAGAATTATTGTTCACCCTAGAGAGATATTTAAAGAAGCTTATTTGTTAAGTGCATCAAGTATTGTTTGTATTCATAATCATCCATCAGGAGATGTAACTCCTTCAAGAGAAGATAAAGAATTTACTAAAAATTTAGTAGAAATAGGAAAAATACAGGGGATACCAGTAGTGGATCATATTATCGTTAGTGAAGATGAGTATTATAGTTTTTACGATTCTTTTGATAAATTTTAGGTTTTATTATTGTAAGAAAAAATAAATTATATTATAATAGGTAAGAGTTCAAGAGGTGATGTTAATGTATTATAGACGTCAGAAAAAACAAAGAAATATTATTATTTTTATTAGTTCGATAGTTATTTTTTTATTACTTTCTGTTTCACTATATTTTAATCATAAAGATAATATTATTGAGTCTTATTTAAAGGATATTTGTATGGTTGTAGAAAAGGTAGTTATGTATCCTTTTACAACTTTAAATAAAGAGAAGGGCGAAGATTTATCAAAGAGTTATGTAATACAAAAAAATGTAAATCAGTCTTTAGAAAATGAAATACAAGAGTTGAAAAATGCTTTGGAATTAAAAGAAACATTAACTGAATATGATAGTATAACTACTACAGTTTTATCTAGAAATAAGAGTTATTGGTTTAATACTGTTACAATAGATAAAGGAAGTAGTTCTGGTATTAAGAAAGATATGGCTGTTGTTACGAAAAATGGATTTGTAGGTAAGATTCATAAAGTTAGTGAAAACTCTAGTGAAGTAAAATTAATTACAGCTGATGATGTTAATTATAAAGTATCAGTTTCTATAACAACATCTAGTGGTGATACTAATGCAATTTTAAATGGATATGATAAAAAATCAGGCCTTTTAAAGGTTGTAGGTGTTGATAAAACTTCTGATGTAAAAGAGGGAGATGTTATTTTAACTAGTGGACTTGGAGGAAAGGAACCTAGAGGAATTTATATAGGAGTTGTTAATGGGATTAAAACTGATAAATATAATTTAAGTAAAACTTTATATTTGAAAACAGGACAAGATTTTTCTAATATACATTACTTAACTGTATTAAAGGAGAAAACATCATGATAGTATGTATGATTATATTGGTTGTATCCTTTTTACTTGATGGAATTTTAACAAACTTTTTACCATTTAGTGTAGGTGATTTATCACTTTTTACACCACTTACAACAATAGTTGCGATAGTTGTTTTATATCCACTTTTTTATAAACAAGAAAAAAAATATTATATTTTGAGCTTTGTAACTGGTATTATTTACGATTTATTTTATACAAATTTATGGTTTTTTGATGGCTTTATGTTTTTATTTATTGCGTTTATAGTATGCTATTTATCTAGAGTTATGGGAGATAATTATTTAAAAATATTACTACAAATTATTGTAATAATAATTATTTATGAGATAAGTTTTGCATTACTTATTGCTTTGTTTAATTTAGTACCTATGACAATAGAGAGAGTGCTTTATAAAATATCTCATAGTCTTATATTAAATTTAATTTATGGAGAGGTACTATACGTAATTATAAAAGCTTTACCTAAAAAAGCTAAGAAAATAAGAATTAGTTAGCATAATTCTTTTTTTTTGTCATATTATTTTGTAAGGAGATTAAATAATATGAATGTTAATGATTATCGTAGTAGTACTAGTAAAAAGGTAGAAAAGAGATTGGTTTTAAAAAAGAGTGTACGTAAATTTATAAATCGATGTTTAATAGTGATTATTTTATTTTTAGGTTGTTTAATTATGGTTAAAAGCAATACTTCTTTTAAAAGTAAAATAATTGATTATGTGTATTCTGATAGTTTTAAGTTTACAAAGTTAAGATCTATTTATGAAAAATATTTTGGAAAAATACTTTCAGCAGATAAGGTTGTTCCTGAAGAAAAGAAAGTTTTTAATGAAAAAATAAGTTATAATTCAGCAAATGTATATAAAGATGGAGTTAAGTTAGCAGTTAGTTCTAATTATATGGTTCCAACACTAGAAAGTGGTATTGTAGTATTTATGGGAGAAAAAGAAGGATATGGTAATACTATAATTATAGAGCAAATAGATGGGATTGACGTTTGGTATTCTAATATTAAATCTAATCAAGTAAAAATGTATGATTATGTAGAGAAAGGTTCCATGCTTGGAGAGGTTAGTGGTGATGCTTTTTATATGGTGTTTCAAAAAGATGGAAATTATTTAAATTATAAAGACTATATCTAGATATTTTTATGTTAGTCCCATTTTTTTAATATTTTCACTTTTAGCAGTATTAATAGGGGCATTTATGCCATTTTTATTATTGGTAGGTTTAATATTAATACATGAAGTAGGACATTTCCTTACTGCTTTCTTATTAGGAATAGAAGTAGATAAGATTTATTTGTATCCATTTGGAGGAATATCAAAATTTAATATTTCATTTAATGAATTATTATGGAAAGAGTTTTTAATACTTGTAATGGGACCTATAATGCAAGTAGTGGGGTATATATCTATTACTCATATTTCGTATTTTTCATCTTATTTTGATTTAATTAGAATCTATCATTATAGTATATTGTTTTTTAATCTATTACCTATATATCCATTAGATGGTGGTAAATTATTGAATTTATTATTATCTTATAAATTTTCTTTTAAAAAGAGTTTTTTAATATCTATCTTTTTTTCATATCTTACTGTTTTTTTATTCTCAGTATATTTTTTATATAAAGATTTTTCACTTAATATTATAATAGTAATTAGTTTTTTAATTTATAAAGTTAGATCAGAGTTTAAGCAAAAAGATTATATGATGGATCGTTTTTTACTGGAAAGGTATTTATATAATTTTCATTTTAAAAGAAGAAAAAACATTTCAAATGTAGATGATTTTATGAGAAATTGTAATCATTTAGTAAAGAAAAATGGTAAATATTATACTGAAAAAGCTATTTTATCAAAGAAATTTAAGAATAAGTGTTGACTTTTAAAATTGGGCTATGCTATAATCTTATTACTGACTGAGTTATTGGTTAGTTAGAGATGGGGCATTAGCTCAGCTGGGAGAGCGTCACGTTTGCACCGTGAAGGTCAGCGGTTCGATCCCGCTATGCTCCACCATTTTGAATTTAACGTTGAGAAATCGACGTTTTTATTTTATCTGCCGATTTAGTTTAGTGGTAAAACAGATCCTTGGTAAGGATCAGAGACAAGTTCAATTCTCGTAATCGGCACCACTAGAGAATCTGTTCGAACTATTCGAAATTTAAATATATTCAGTCTGAAAAAAGACTGATTTTTATATGATAAAAAATTTCAATGAATTATTTAACTGATTGTGTTAAAATACCTAGAATGTTAAATATCTTGTTATAACAGAATGTTGATATAATTACACTTATTTGTTATAATATTTTTACTTTTAAGGGGGAGTTACTATGACAGTAGAATTTAAAAATAATGATTGTTTCAACAAAGTAAAAGACATCTTAATTAGAGATGAAAATAAATTACTAAAAATATTTTATGGTTCAAATTTTGATTTATATATAGATATCTTTGGAGACTATAATATTGATGAAAATGGGAATTACAGTGCCACCTTTTCTATAAATCAAAGTCAAGAAATTTATCAGTATTTTGAAATTCTTATAGATAATATAATTAAATGTAAAGTATTTGATGTAAGTGAAATTGAATCAGAAATATACGATACTAAAGAACAAACAAATGAATTATTGAAAAATAACAATATTTATAATAGATTAGTACAGGATTCTGCAATTGTTTGGTATAGCGATAATATATATGATGAAAAAGCTAACAAATTAAAAATAGAAAAGAAAGATGATGAAATAATATTAACCTTTACTGATAATCCTGACGATTCTACATTTGGTTTTGGTATAAGAATATGTAATTCAGGATCAAAATATGCCCCATTTAATTTATGCTTTATGAATTTATTTAACCAACTTCAAGTATTAAATAAAAAAGATGAACAAAAAAAATTGGTTCTAAAATAATTGTAGATGGCTACAACATTCGTACCAGATTAATGTTTATTCAAATCACTTAATATAGTTTGTTTTTTGTAATTACTATCGTAATAATAATGATAAAGGAATTAATAGCTTTAGATAAAAAATATAAATTTATGGAACTAACAACATTAGGAATTATTATACATTGTTAGAATAAAAAGACGACAGGTTATTTTTTAAAATAACCTTGATATCAGTTTTATAGCAATATAGAAAACTTAAACTATCTGTTCTATCTATGTTTTCAGGAATATGCAATTGTGATATAATGTATATGTTAATTATGACATAAATTATTTTTTTCAAAGAAATGTGAAAATATTTTAGGAGGGTTTTATATGAAAAGTGAAGAATTAATAAAACTTAGAGAAAATTACAATGAATTAATAAATGAGAGAAATAAAATATTTGCATTGAAATCAAAAATAGAAGAATTGGAAAATAATTCTGTAGTAAAAGAATATTTAGCTACTATTGCAGAATATGAAAAGAATAAAGCTAAGCATATTGATCCTATAGAACAAGAGGAAGATTCTTATTTTGTAAGAGTGGCAGTTAGTAGGACAGATATTACACCAAGAGATGATTATTATGTTTATATGGGAACTTATAAATATACTAATGAAATAGATATAGTTCATGCTGCACATGATATAAGAGTAAATAGAGATGATAAAGATGCTGATTATGTAGTCTATTCTAATTTAGAGGCTAAAAGTCATAGTCTTGGTGGAACTGTTGAAATTCCTTACTCTAAAGCTGATGAGTTTGAATCTACTCATAAAATAATAGTTCCTAAAAATGTAGTTAGCAGAGATTCTTATTTTTATAAACTACAAGAAGAATATTATGAAACTGCTATTTTGGAGTCAGAGGATAAGGCAATAGAAAAAGTTCACAGATTAGTAAGAAAACATAAATAAATATTATATATGATTGGGTGATGAGTATGTTTGAGATAAGAGTTGAAAATAAACTATTATATCCAGTTAGTTCTTTGTCGCATGCTAATATTGATCATACATTAGATGAATGGATAAGATTTTTATCCTATGTTAGTCATGATGATGAGAGCTTTTTTAATAAATTAAATGGTAAGTCATTAGAACAAATAACTAAAGATGAAATGAAAAGATATCTCAAAATTAAAGAACAAAAACTAATGGCTGATTTGTTTATTAAGTATAAGAATAAAGATTGCATAAAAAAAGAGCATGATTGTGTATGTGAATATATGAGGAATTCTTTAGAAGATTTTATGAGAAGTAGATTAACTGAGGATGAATTGAATGAATCATATAAAACTTTAGCTATCTTTAGAAAAAAAGAAATACCAGAGTTAGAAGACTATATAAAAGATAAAATGAGTAATTATAATAATTTAACCCTTGTTGATGCATACATTTTATATGAAGTTAGGGAAATTAGATATAATAAAAAGACTGATGAGATAAATAATAAGATTATAAATAAACAAAAGGTACAAGAAAAAATTTTAAGAAAAAGCTTAGTTAAAGACTATGGATTGAAATGAAAATATTACGATATTTCAATATTTATGATTTATTTTAGAATTGTTGATATTTTATAGGGGTTATTTATTATGAAGAGAAAATTAGAAATAGATGAGTATGTTTTTTCTTATAGAAAAGAAGATTTAAAAAATGCAATATTAGAGTATGATTTTGATACTATTACTTTAGTATCATATAAAAATGGAGTGAAGTTTGAGAAACATAAACCATTAATAAATTTTAATATTACAGCAAGTAGTAATAACAGAAAATATAGTTTTTCTTTTAGTTTGTTTGGTGATTTGGTAACTTTAAATAAATTTTCTAATGTAGTTAAAATTAACGATTATATAGTTTTTGGTGAAGTGTTTTTCTTTGATAATGGTACATGTATAATTCTTGATGATGATTTAAGAGATAATATATATAAATATACTCCTAGTTTTTTTATAGAAAAAGTAGATAATAATAAATTTGTATTTAAAATTCAATATGAAGATATATTTATTTGGTTTTTAAGTGACTTTACATAGGTTTTTGTCACTTTTTTTATTTGTTTTCATATATATAATTAGAGGTGTAAAACAATGAATAAAAGTACATATACAGTGCAATCTGGAGATACTTTATATGGTATTTCTAGGCAACATAATACTAGTGCTCAAAGAATTAGGGAACTTAATAATTTGACTAGTGATAATTTAGTACCTGGACAAGTTTTAATTGTTTCTGATAATGATGCTACTAATCCATCAGAGTGTGTTATCTACACAGTAGAAGCTGGAGATAGTTTATATGAAATAGCAAAGAAGTATGATACTACTGCAGATTTAATAAAAGAATATAATGGACTTGAAAGTAATGATTTGAGTATTGGTCAAGAATTAAGAATTCCTTGTTATATTGAAGATAATGATAATTCAGATTTACCAGAATACGTTAATTATACAGTTGAAGCTGGAGATAATTTATATGATATAGCAGAAAAATTTGGTACTACTGTTGATAAGATAAAAAAAGATAATGATTTGAAGAGTAATACATTAACAGTTGGTACAGTGTTAATTATAGATGATAAGAAAAAAATATCATCAATTGAGGAATGTTACGGACTAGATTTTGATGTTCCATTATCATCTACTTATGTAGTCCAAAGTGGAGATAGCTTGTATAGTATAGCAAAGAAGTTTGGCACTACGGCTGATAAAATTAAACAATTAAATAATCTAAATAATAATATTCTATCAGTAGGACAAGAGATTGTTATACCATCAGTAGCCTTAAGCGAAGTTACTATCTATAAGGTTCAGAGTGGAGATAATTTATATGATCTTGCGAAAAAATTTGGTACAAGTGTTAGTGAATTAAAAGATTTAAATAATCTTAAGAGTGATTCTTTATCAATTAATCAAGAATTAAAGGTTCCAGCTGTTAATATTGGGGAAACTACATACACAGTCAAAAGTGGAGACAGTTTGTATAGCATAGCTAAAAAATTTAATACAAGTGTTGATTCATTAAAAAAGAAAAATGGACTAGGTAGTACTATGTTAAGTATTGGTCAAGTTTTAAAGATATAGGGGGTTAATTATGAATGAAGTTTTCTTTACAAGGGAGAAGTTTCCAGAATTTTCTTTAGAAAATAGTGGTTCTGGTATTTTAAAAGTACAAGCTGTCGCTACTAATCAAGCTTTTCCTTTACAGGGGGTTGAAATAGAAGTATCAAAGAATATTAATGGAGAAAAAGTGATTTTTTTCCAGGGGGTTACGGATAGCAGTGGTATTATTGATCAAATAGTTTTACCTGCTAAAGTTCCTAAAAAAGTAGTAGAACAAGCAAGTGATGTTATTTTTACAACGTATACTGTAACAGCTAAATATCCAGATTCTGATTTAAAAAAAGTATATGAAGTTGGAATTTTTGATAATATAAAAGTAATTCAGCCTATTAAGTTTTCAGCAATGAATATAATAGAGGGTGGAACGGAAAATGAATAATGTTATAAATTATCCAACCATTCCAACAGAAATTGTAGTGCATTTGGGAGCACCTGATGAAGCTGCTAAAAATATTAGTATTCCATTTATTGACTATATAAAAAATGTGGCATCTAGTGAGATTTATCCAACATGGCCTGATGCTGCGATTGAGGCTAACATTCTAGCACAAATATCATTTGCTTTAAATAGAATTTATAATGAATGGTATCCAAGTAGAGGTTATAGTTTTGATATAACATCATTACCTGCTTATGATCAATCGTATATAGAAGATAGGCAAGTGTTTGATGCTGTTTCTAGAAAAGTAGATGATTTATTTAATAATTATGCGTATAGAAGAGGACAAATTCAACCGTTAAATGCAATATATTGTGATGGGAAAAGTACTGCTTGTGAAGGATTATCACAATGGGGGACTGTAAGTCTAGCTAATCAGAATAAAACACCATTAGAGATACTAAGACATTATTATGGTGATGATATTGAAATATTTGAAAATGCTCCGACAGGGGAATTAATAGGCGTTTATCCAGGTTATCCAATAGAACTTGGTAATGCAGGTGATAAAGTTCGAGTTATTCAAAGAGAATTAAATAGGATTTCTAACAATTATCCAGCTATACCAAAAATACCAAAAATAAATGGAGTTTTTGGTACTTATACAGAAGATAGTGTAAAAAAATTTCAAGAAATATTCAACTTGAAAGTAACTGGTATAGTTGATTACGCAACTTGGTATAAAATAAAATATGTTTATAATGCTGTTAAGAGAGTTAATGATATATATTCAGAAGGAATTTTAGAGGAAGAGGAAATATTTGATTATGGTAATTCTTTAAAGTATTCTGATGTCGGTTTAGGAGTAGAGGTACTTCATTATGTTTTAAGAGCAATAGCTTATTTTGATCCTGACTTACCAACTTTAAAACTTAATAGTGTTTATAATGATAATACAAAAACAATGGTTATTAATTTTCAAAACAAATATGCACTTCCTGCAACAGGTGAAGTTGATGCAACTACTTGGAATAAAATAGTTGAGGTGTATGAAGGAATAATAAAAAATCTTCCTTCTAAATATACAAAGTATGAAGACGAATTTTTTCAAGGTAGGTTACTTGCTTTAGGAATGGAGGGGGAAGATGTTAGAGTTATTCAAAAATTTTTATTAAAAATCTGTCAAAAATTCAAAAATATTCCTGGAGTAAGAGTTAGTGGTATATTTGATGATATTATGGAACGTTCTGTAAAAAAACTACAATCAATTTTTGATGAAGAAGTGACAGGAGTAATAGATCCAGTTACTTGGTATAATATAGTTGAATACTCTAAAAAAGATTCAATATAGTCTAACTAAATAATCTGATATTTCTATAATTCATATATTATAGTAAATAGTAGGAATGATTTTATTCGATTATTACTATTCTTCTTGATTCATTCATTTCACTATTATGAGAAAACATTTTAGTTGTTTTCTTTTATTTTTTTTATAAAATTACACATACTAATAGTGGTGATTTTATGAAGAGAAAAATAATTTTTTCATTATCAATAATTATTATTTCTATTTCTAGTATTTTATTTATTAAGTATGGGAAAATGTTTAGTATTAGAAAATATTATGGGAAAAGTGTAGTAGTAACAAGAAATTCAAAACTTTATTCATCATCTTTTAAAGAAGTTGGTAATGTTTCTAAAGGTGTTTTTTTGAATTTAGATAAGTTAAGTAATTCTTTATATTTTAAAATTAAGGGTACTGATTATTATATATATTATGAAAATGTGAAAAGAGAGGAAAAGGCGGAAGCTTATTTAAAAGACTATTTACCGTTTGATAAGAATATAAAGACTAATAAAAATGTAGTTTTAAAGAAGGAAGGAAAAGATGCTTTAAAAATAGATAATGGTGTTAGTTTACCAATAAAATATGTTGGTACTGATTATTATTATGTTTCTTTTTTAGGAGATGAGTATCAGGTTAATAAAAATGATGGTGTTATAGAGGATAGTAAAAATACTAATGAAGAGGAGGCATCTTTTATTAGTGTTTTATATTTTAATAATGCCTCATCTTCTAAAATTAAAGAAGTACTTTCTTATCTAAAGGATAATAAATATGAGTCTATTAGTTTAGATGAATATAAAGGGTGGTTAGAGGGAAGTATTAGATTGAAGAAAAAGACAGTATTACTTACTACTTCTGAAAATATAGATAATAACTTATTAAAAAAATATAAATTTAATATTGAGAATGTATCAAATAACTCTGTATTTACTTTTATTGATTCTAATATAAAGACTACTAAAGATACTAATATTGATTCTATAAATAGATATGTGGTATCTGATTATACTTCATTAGATATGATAGAGAAAATGATAAATGGTGTTAATATAAATGAAAGTAATAATCAATCAGTTGCGGTTTTAAATTATCATTTCTTTTATGATTCTAATAGTGAAGTATGTAATGAATCTATATGCTTAGATAGTAAAAAGTTTGAGCAACATTTAACATATTTAAAGGAGAATGGTTATAAAGCTTTAACTATGAATGAATTTATAGGGTGGAAAAATGATAAAACTGATATTCCTGATAAATCAGTTTTGATTACTATTGATGATGGTGCTATGGGAACTGGTAAGCTTAATGGTAATAAGTTAATACCACTACTTGAAAAATATAAGATGCATGCAACTTTATTTTTGATTACAGCATGGTGGAATAAGGAAGATTATAAATCTGATTACTTGGAAGTTGAAAGTCATGGTGATGATTTGCATATAGTTGGTGAATGTGGTAAAAATAAAATTTATTGTTTAAGTGGAGAAGATATTTTTAATGATTTAAATACGTCTATAAATAAATTAGGTACAAAAAAAGCGTTTTGTTATCCGTTTTACTCCTATAGTGATAGTGCAATAGAACAGATAAAAAAAGCAGGATTTTCTGTAGCGTTCGTAGGAGGTAATAGAAAAGTAACAAGAGAAGACGATTCATATTTAATTCCTCGTTATCCTATTCAAAAAGATATATCTATGGAGGAATTTATAAAAATAATTTCATAAAAGTGTATAATTGTGTAAAGTTATGACAATTGACTTAGTCACTTTTTAAAATTTATTATATAATACTAAAACGAGGTGGAGGTGATAGGAAATGTATTGTAAAAAATGTGGAGTATTAAATGAAGATGATGCACTATTTTGTAAAAAGTGTGGAACTAGTCTTGTTTTAGAATATGAAGATGATGATTACCAAAATTTAGAGAAGAATAAATCAAAAAATAAAAAGGCAAAAGCAAGTAAAGCAAAGACTAAAACAAAAGTGAAAAATAAAGTGAAGAAAGTAAAACAGAAGAGTAATAGGCAAAATAACAAACGTGGTAATAACAATGTTATAGTAGAAAGAAAAATGGGATTATTTTCTAAGATAGTTATGTTTTTACTAGTTTTATTAGTAATAGCTTTGATGGTTGTATGTGGTGGATTAGGTTACAAAATATATAGTGATGCTAATATAGAAGTTCCTAATGTTATTAGTATGTCTTATGATGAAGCATATAATACTCTTAGGGGACATGAACTAAATGTAGAAAAAGTTGATAAAAAAGTTACTGATTCAACTCAAGTTGGTGTTGTCTTAGATCAAAATAAAAAGGCAAATAAAAAGGTTATTAAGAATACAATTATAAAAGTTTATGTTGGGGTTTTAGATGATACAGAAGTAGTAATGATTAATGTTGTTGGTATGAATATTGATAAAGCTAAAAACTCTTTGAATCACAAAAATATTTTATATAAGATTTCCTATCAAGATGTTTCAGAAGGAGAAAATAATGTTGTTTTAAAACAATCAATTTCTTCAAATACTAAAATAAAAAAGGGACAAGTAGTATCGTTAGTTGTTAGTAAGTTAAATAAAAGTACAAATGATACTATAGATACTGATAAGAAAAGTGATGACTTAAATAATGAAGATGATGATTCTGACTCAAATGATATAGAAAATAATGATTAGACAACAAGGAGGAATGATATAATGGAGAGAAGAACATTTGATAAAATAGTAGAAGAAAAGGTGGAAAATGCAGAGTACGTAGTTGAATCAGCTAAAGAGTATAATGTTGTTATTCCTGGACTTTCAGAAATGGAAGCGGTTTTGAAAAATCCAGTTGAAGCAGTGAAGGAGGAGGTTGTTGATCTTGCTAACTTGGCTGCATCTGTACATGAAATTGGTCTTCCAACGGAGGATCCAGCAGTAGAGAGGTTTGCTAAAGAAAAATTAGGAATGCAACCTTCTGAATTTGGAGAAATTATAAATGATTCAAATTCTGGAGAAGAAGTTCAAGTTAGAATTTTAGAAGCTATGGAAACTCCACAGGAAATTATAGAAGAAGTGACTGGAAAAACTACTGGCAAAGCAAAATAAATTTTAATGTTATGACGAGAAATCGTCTTTTTTTTGTATCTAAATACTAGTTTAATAATAGATAATAATGTATAATAAAGAAAGAGTAGAATAAGGAGTATGAGAGTATGAAAAAAGTAAATTTAAATGAAGTAAAAAATAAGATTTTACCAATGTTTCTTTTAATACTTTTATTAGTAGGAGGAAGTTATGCTTGGTTTAATTATGTAAAAGTAGGAGATAAAACCCAAGTAGTAAGGGCAGGAAAATATTCATTTAAATTAGAAGAATGTGAAAATGATATTATATTAAAAAATGCAGTACCAGAATCAGCAAGAAAAGGATTAGAAGAAGATGTGTGTACATTTAAAGTTCAAAATACAGGAAGTGTAAGTGGAGAGTATACAGTATACTTAGATGACGAAGAGTTAGAAGAAAAAGAAAAAAGAATGAATGATAGCTTTGTAAGATACTCCTTAGTAAAAGGTGATGAAGAAGAGAGCGAAGAGAAGACAAAATTATTAACGACAACAGGAACAAATCCAGAAAGAGTAATGGCAACCGGAACATTAAATAAAGGAGAAGAAGATGTATATCATTTAAAAGTATGGATAGATAGTGAAGCAACGAATGAAGTAATGAGTACAATCTTTTATGGAAAGTTAAGAGTAAAGATAGATCAAACAACAAAACAAACAGTAACAATAAATCCGAATGGAGGAGTTTATAATAAAAAGAAAGAAAATACAGTAATAGCGAAGAAAACAGGAGAGACAGTAGAGATAGTTGAGGAACCAGAAAGAGAAGGATATGAATTTGCAGGATGGGAGATAGAAGAAGGAACAGTAATAACAGGAAATATCATAACAGTAGGAAAGAAGAATATAACATTAAAAGCGAAATGGAATGTATCAAAAGATGCAGTAGCGAGAATAAATGATAATTATTATACAAGTCTAGAGAAGGCATTAGAAGCAGCAAAAGAAACAGGAGATACAATAGTAATGGTAAAAGACACGAGTGAAAGTGTAGTAAACCAAAAAGATGTAACTCTAGATTTAGAAAATCATACAGTAACAAGTAAAGAAGAACAAACAATAATAAATAATGGAACATTAAGAGTAATAAAGAGTGGAACAATAGAAAATACAAATAAAAAAGTAATAGTAAATAATGGAGTATTAATACTTGGAGAAGATGATAGTGAAGTAAGTCAGAAGAATCCATATATAAAAGGATCAGAGTTAGGAATAGAACAAAAAGGAACAATGAAGTTTTATGATGGATTAGTAGAAGCAAAAGTAGGAATAACAGGAGAAGTAAATGAAGTAGCAGAAGGACATTATGTATTTGTAGATCATGATGATCAAACAGGAAATCAAAAAGTATATTTAGTAGAGACATTAACCAAAGCAGTAGTAAAAACAAATGGAACAATACCAATCTATTACTTTAATTTACAAGATGCGATAAATACAACAACAATAACACAAGAGAAAATAGAAGCAATAAGAAATTTTGAAGCAGCATATGAATTAGCAATCAAAGCAGATACAAATATAGGAATTGATATAAAAGGATATACAGTAGAGACAGGAAATAAGATTACAAATGAAGGAAATTTAACAATAAAAGATACAGGAAGTGAAAAAGGAGTATTAAAGCCATCAGTATCAATTACAAATAATGGAAAATTAATATTTGAAGGAATAGCAGTAGAGGAGACAACAGATGTAAACGTAGTAGAAAACAGTGGTAATTTAGAAATAAATTCATCAACTATAACAGCTAAGGGTGGATATGCAGTAGATGACAAAGGAATATTACTTATGAACAAAGAAGCTACCTTAAAATCAAATTCAAATTATGCAGTTTATTACAATAAAGCTGATTCTATCACCTTAGAAAACGGTAATATTCAAGGACTTTACATTGATAATAGTGATGCTATGGTAACTATAAATAGTGGTAACTATTCAAATATTTCAGATAAGAAAGCAATTTATTTTAATGGTAAAAACTTTACAATAAATGGAGGAAGTTATACATCAAAAAAAGCAAATGCAGTAGAATCAGCAGGAGGAACAATAGAAATAAATGGAGGAGAATATAAATCAGAAGAAAGTCAAGGAATATGCCTAGGAGGAAGTTCAGTAATAAATAATGCGACGGTAACAGGAAAAAATGGAATAGAGACAACAGGAACAATGACAATAAATAATGCGACAGTAACAGTAACAGAGAATGCACTATATAATTATGGAACAAACCTAACAATAAATGAAGGAAACTATAATGGAAAGATGGCCATAGGACAAAATAAAGGAACAACAAATGTATATGGAGGAACATATGAAGGAACGGAATATGGAATAGGTGGAAGAAAAAATGGATTATGGGATGATCCAAGGGGAACAGTAAATATAGGACAAGATGATAAAAATAATGAAATAACAATAACAGGAAAAGAAGCAGGAGTAGATTTCAGTGGATATTACCATCAAGTAACAACAAACATATATAAAGGAACGATAGCAGGGGGAACAGGAGTAAAAGATAAAAATTACTTAAGTGTTTATGGAGGAACAATAGTAGGTACGAATGGACCAGGTATAGATGCAGGTGGAAAAATATATGGTGGAAAGATAACTGGAACGACATACGGAATTAATGCCACGACAACAACAGTAATAGGAAAAGAACAAGAAGAGGTAAATATAATATCTCCAGAAATAATAGGCGAAATGTATGGTTTATACATAAATGGAGGAAATGTAAGTTTATATGGAGGAATCTATAAAGGAAAAACAGGAGGATATAATGGAGAAACAATATCCTCAATGCCAGACGGATATAGTGTTTTAGAATCAACTGAAGAAATAAATGGAGATATCTATTTAACAAATTATTTGGGAACAAAAAAGAATTTTTTGAGAGTAGGAGAAAAAGGATATAATAGTTTTTCCAAAGCAATAGAATCAATAGATGAAGAAGGAACAATAGAGGTAACAGCATCGACAGAAATATCAACAGACATAGAAATACCAGCAGATAAAAAAATAACAATAGAATTATTAGGAAATACACTTAGTATGTCTCAAAAAATAACAAACAATGGAGAATTAGTTATAAAAGATAGTAGTGAAGACAAAACAGGAACAATAACAAATTCATTAACAGATCAAAGTGCATATGGAATAGTGTCAAATAAAAAGATAACTTTAGAAAGTGGAAATGTAGTAACAACGTCGAATGCATCAAGTGTATACATATCAGGTGAAGGAATATTAAATGATGTAAAAATAAGTAGTAATCAAAAAAGTGTGTATTTAAACTCTGGAACACTAACAATAAATGGAGGAAGTTACACATCGAAAAAAGCAAATGCAGTAGAATCAGCAGGAGGAACAATAGAAATAAATGGAGGAGAATATAAATCAGAAGAAAGTCAAGGAATATGCCTAGGAGGAAGTTCAGTAATAAATAATGCGACGGTAACAGGAAAAAATGGAATAGAGACAACAGGAACAATGACAATAAATAATGCGACAGTAACAGTAACAGAGAATGCACTATATAATTATGGAACAAACCTAACAATAAATGAAGGAAACTATAATGGAAAGATGGCCATAGGACAAAATAAAGGAACAACAAATGTATATGGAGGAACATATGAAGGAACGGAATATGGAATAGGTGGAAGAAAAAATGGATTATGGGATGATCCAAGGGGAACAGTAAATATAGGACAAGATGATGAAATAATAAATGATAAACCTATAATAAAAGCAAAAACATATGCAATTACGGGGGGAAACGATAATTCAACTGTGTATAATTTTTATGATGGTGTGTTAAAAGGTCAAACAGGGGCTTCTTCCATTGGTTTTAAATCTATAGCAAAAAATAGTTCAATGATAGATAGTGAAGAAACTATTGATGATGTTATGTATCAAACAATATATTTGATTGATTCTCCAGAGGTTGCTACAAATAATGGAAAAAACTATACAAGCTTAAATGACGCAATAAAAGAGTCAAATAATGGAGATACCATAACAATAATTAATGATGTATCAGAGTTTAACGCTATTAATATTGAATCAGATAAAAATATAACTATAGATATGGTCGGTTATACGTTAAAAGCAGTTAACGGAATTACCAATGAAGGGACATTAACAATACGTAATTCAAATGAAACAGAAAAAAGTAAAATAAAAACAAATTCGGCAGTACTTTTAATTCAAAATAAAGGTATGCTAAGTATTGAAAATGCAATACTTGAAAATACAAATACAGCACAATACATAATTAAAAACTTTGAAGGTGCATCTTTAACGACTAGTAATGTAGATGTTAATGGTAACTATGGTATTACTAATGCATCTAATATTGAGTTGAACGATACCAATATTACGATTAGCAAGGATGATGGTTATGCACTATACAATGATAATCAAAAAGATTATACAGTTAATTTAAATGGCGGTACTTACACATCTGAAAGTAATAATATAGCTATTTATAATAATGGAATTACTACAACAGAAATGACAATTTCTAATATTACCATAGTAGGAAATGTTTCGAATAATGTTTCCAAATTAACACTTAATAATTCAACAGTATCCAGAACTCATGGAAACGCAGGAGTAACAGCAGTTAATAATTCTAGTGGTGTTTTAAATATTGAATCATCTGAGATAAGATCTAAGTCAACATATAATACTTATTGGGCACATAGTGAAGTGAATTGTGTTTATAGTGAAAATGGTGATTTAATAATGAAATCTGTTGGTTTAGAAAGTTTTGGAACTAAAGGATCTGATCAAACATTTAATGGTATAAAATTAAATTTAACATCAAAAGTTGACAATACCATTTTAATAGATGATGTTACGACTAACTTTGATAATAAGGGTGTTGATGTAAATTCTTTATATATAAGTGGAGGAGATAATAATTCTAATATCCAAATAAAAAATATTAATTTTAATATAGCAAGTGCTAATACAGGATATGGAATATATGAGACATCAACATCAAATGACTTTAATGTGAATTTAATATCAGGAAATATATATACAAATGCCACAACAGCATATGGAGTATATGTAGATTCAGGAAGCTTAACAATGGGAATAAAAGATGGAGATGGAAGTGAAAATGCAACAGTAGATAAAGAAAATCCATTTGTAAAAGCAGTAGGAACAACAGGAATTGGAGTAAAGAAAAATAATGGATATTTCAAATATTATGATGGAAAGATAATGGGATCAACAAATGCAAAACCAGATACAACAACAGATACAGAATACAATTATGAAGCAGTAATGCATACAGATCAAGAAACAGGATATGAATACTGTGTATTAGAATATATGAAGTAGGTGAGAATAGAAATGAAGGGAATAAAAAAGAAAATAAAGAAAATAGATAAAGCAAAAGCTCTAATAGTAGTAGTGATACTACTATTAGGAGTAATTGTAATAAATAAGAAAAGTATAACACCAGTAGAAAAAATAAAACTAGAAGAAGAGAGTAATTCTGTATCAGAAAATATAAATGTAATAGAAGAAAAACAAGACTTAGATAGTTGTGTTATATATACAATAAATTACTATGCAAGTGAAAAAGAGATAAATAAAATAAGTATAAAAGATATAAATAAATATATAAAGAATCACTTTAATATAAAAACAAGTGAAAAAGAGATATCAAAATTAGGAATAACCCCAAATATGTTAGAAGAGAGGATAACATTTAATCCAACAGAAAATACATATGAAAAGAGTACAGATAAAAAAACATATGCAGATATAGCAGGAGAAAAGATAGAGAAATATAGAGAAGAAAAAATAAAAAAGAAATCAAATAATAAGTTTGTAGTAACTTATAAAAAATATGTAGTAAAAGATCCATATAAGATATTAAACTATTATACAGATATGAATAATAAGAATGAGAAGAAAGTAACAAAATATAATACAGAAGAAATAGATAAATATCTAAAGGGAGAAGAAAGTAAGAAAACAATAAAGAAATATATAACAGAAAAGAATATAGGAAAAATAGGAAAAGAAGAAGGAAAAGTAAAAATTACATATATTATAAGAGATGGAAATATCTTAATAGATAAAATAAAAGTAAAAAAATAATAATGCATTAGAGGGATAAATAATCCTTCTTTTTTATAACAATAAAGCTGAATAAATATATTAAAGTAATGCGTTATATTAATACTTATGTTATAATGTAAGAACGAGGTGACTTGTTATGAAAGTACTTCTTTATACAGAAGGATTGAAAGCTATTGGTAAGAGTGGATTAGGTCATGCAATTGAACATCAAAAAAAAGCACTTGCTTTAGCAAATGTTAATTACACATTAGATAATAATGATTCATATGACATACTACACATTAATACATATTTTATTAAATCTTATTTTGTAGTGAAACGTGCAAAAAGACATGGTAAAAAAATAGTTTATCATGCACATTCTACAGAAGAAGACTATATTAATGGGTTTATCTTTTCAAGACAGACTGCTAAGTTTTTTAAGTGGTGGTTAGTTAAATGTTATATGCTTGGGGATGTCTTAGTTACTCCTACAGAATATTCTAAGAAATTAATTTCTTCATATAAACATTTAGAGAATAAAAAAATATATAGTATATCTAATGGGATAGAATTGAATTTTTTTGAAAGAGATGAAAAGCTAGGAAAAGAATTTAGAAAGAAGTACGGTTTTACAAAGAAGGATAAAGTAATAATAGGTATTGGTTTATATATAGAGAGAAAGGGAATTGTTGATTTTGTAGAACTTGCTAAAAGAATGCCTGAATATAAATTTATATGGTTTGGTTATTCTCCATTAGCGGCTGCAACAAAGAAAGTAAGAGATGCAGTGAGGACAAGGCTTGATAATTTGCAATTTCCTGGTTATGTTGAACAAGATGAAATAAAAGGGGCGTTATCTGGTTGTGATTTATATATATTTCCAACTCTTGAAGAGACTGAAGGTATACCAATAATTGAAGCTTGTGCTTGTAAGACTCCATCTATTATTAGAGATATTCCAATATTTGAAGGTTGGTTAGAAGATGGAAAAAATGTATATAAAGCAAAAGATGTAGATGAGTTTGAATTAAAGATTAAGAAAATTATCGATAAAGAGTTACCTGATTTAACTAAAGAGGGATATAAAATTGCAAAGGCAAGAGATCTAAAAAATGTTGGGAAACAATTAAAAGAAGTCTACAAATCTTTAGAAAACTAAAAAAAGAGAGTGATTTCTCTTTTTTATTTGTACCTATATTTTCTTGGCTTTTCCATAGATATATTAATTAATATTCCTACTATAATCATATATGATAGAAGACTTGAACCACCATAACTAATAAATGGAAGGGTTATACCGGTAATTGGTAATAATCCAACAGTCATTCCAATATTTTGTATTTGTTGAAATACTAGCATGGAAGCTATTCCAATTAATATATATCTATCTGTGTCAGTTATTTTTCTCTGTGCATATAATATTATTTTTGTATCTAAGAATACTAATAATGATATTAATAGGAAACAACCAAATAGTCCGAAGTTAGAAGCAAATACGGCAAATATGAAGTCAGTACCAGCTTCTGGGAAATAGATAGGAGTCTTATTGAATCCATGACCAAACATACCAGCAGATCCGATTGCAGCCATAGCATTTTCTAGTTGCAATCCACTACCACTTGACCAATTAAAAATTCTATCAAATCTGTAATATAAATTACTACCAAATATTTTTATAAATAATTTTTCGTTTAAAAAGTATGTACCAAAAACTATACTAGCAATAACTGCTACTAAAAGGAAGGCTATTAAAAACCATCTTGCTCTAATTCCTGATGCAAACATCATTGATGCATAAATAATTAGGTAAATAATTACACATCCTGTATCTGGTTGTAAGAATGTAAGTACAGATGGAATTAATACTACAATTAATGTTTTTAATATAAATATAAATTCCTCTGTAATTGTAGGAGCATCGTAACTAGCTCTAAAATCGTGAATCATAGTAGCAAGGGTTAACATTAGAAATATTTTCATAAATTCACTTGGTTGAATACTTCCAACTTTAGGAATAACAAACCAACATTTACTACTATTAATTTCTGGAGCAAATAACAAAAGACAGAGTAGTAATATATTTCCTATAATGTACAGAATCCAAGTGTTTTTATATAAGTATTCATTTTTTAATTTTATTAGAATCATTACTAAAATGGCTCCAATTAAATACCACATACCTTGTTTTAGAGCCATGCCGTCTCCATCAGATATGTATGTTTGAGCACTATAAATGGTAACTACTGAGATTAATGCTAACAAACAAATTGGTATTAAGATTGATAAATTTATCTTTTTTTGTTTAATCATATATCTATTCCTCCTTGTCTATTAGATATTATACCAAAAAAATGCAATTTTTCTCATAAAGATTCATAAAATAATATAAAGGATGTGATAATATCAAAAAATTACCTAAAATTTATCAAAATTCTATTGATAAAAAGATAGAAAATAATAGATCTGTTTATTATTCTAATGATACTAGAAGAGTTAGTGTTAATATGAGTGAAAACGAAATAAGTGATTTCTTAGATGAACTTTTTAATAGTACAAAATATGTTTTTAATATTCCTGTTATGATTGAAACATCTACTAAAACTTATGAAACAGGAATTATTAGCAGAAGAGGAGGAGTTTTATTAACTCTTGATAGAGATAAGATTCCTATTTCTGAAGTAATTTCAATAAAAAGAAAAAATCCATAAGGATTTTTATTTTTTTATAGTGCTAAGTTTATATCTTGATAGCATTTAATTGCACATACACAATTTAGATTTATTGTAAAAAATTCATTTGTTGCTGTATATTCACCATTATTAAAGTTTAAAACTCTACAGGTGCAGCAGCAATCTTCTAAAGACTCTAATCTAAAGATAGTTGAATTTGATACTGACCATAGTTCTCCATTTGTACAGTTGTAAAATGAAACTGGTCTAGTATTATAACAAGTTATATCTTCTGGACCTAAGAAAGGTTTATCACATCCTCCTTTGCTACAACCAGAAAAGCTATTTCTTTGCAAGTGAATTATTTTACATATTATATCTCCGATGCAGTTACAATTTTTTTTCTTGTTTTCTTTATCACCACACATAATGATTCTCCTTTCTTAAATTTCTACATAAGTATCATCTAAACATTGTAAAACACAGAAGCAATTTAGATTTATTGTTACATATTCTCCAGTTGATGCATAAACAGTTACATCATCTGAAACAACTGTAGATAATATTCTAAGTTTGGCACAACAGTCATCAACTTCTTCAACTCTGAAAACACTAGATGTTGTTGCGACATTATTTACATAGTAAGTAACTTTAAATAAGCTACCATCTCTATTATATAAAGTTATTGGTCTTGTGTTATAGAAAAATGCTCCACTAGTATTTCCTAAAAATGGTCTGTCACAACCTTCATCGATATCCAAACAACCAGATTCTTTTTGAATAATGTCAATTACTTTTAGGATTTTTGCTAAGCAGCAACTTTCATTATTTTCCATACTATTCCTCCTTATCTTTTCTACTATAAGATATTCTTTTATCTTAAAATAGTGTATAGCTTATACCTATATCATATATATGATAATTGTCTTAAAAATATTAATTCTTTGCTTTTTTATAAGAAGTAGGATATAATTAGTTTGGTGATTAGAAAATGCAATATATAATTATAGGAATTGTACTACTTATTGTTTTACTTGCTGTATTGAAAGCTAATAGTAAAGATGCTTCCTTGGATTTTAATAAGTTAGTGGAAGCTTTAGGTGGAAAAGATAATATTATTGATACAGAAATTACTTTGTCTAGGTTTAAAGTTACTTTAAAAGATGTAGATAAAGCAAATAAAGAAGCAATTCAAAAATTAGGTGCTAAAGGTATTGTTGAAATTGATAATCAATTAAAAATTATTTTAGGACCTGAATCTAAACAATTAAAAAAATATATAGATGAAATTAAATGACAAATTTCGTCTTTTTTTTTGCTTTTCGACAAAATTCGACAAAATGTGATAAATTTGTAAGATATAATCCTTGGTAAGGAGGGAGATTATGGATCTTTTTGAGGGAACTTTATTAAATTTAATGTGTATTTCATTTCCATTACTTATTTATATTATTTGTACTATTTATATAAAAAACTTGGATAGGAAAATGAATTATATAATTTTGGATATAGCACTTTATTCTTCTGTTTATTTATTAATAAAATTTGGTACTAATGTTTTTATTTATCCGCTTCTTTTATTAAATATACCTTTATTAATAGCGGCACTTAGAAAAAGAATGCATAGTGTTATTATTTTATCAATTTTGCTTGTTTTATATTATCGTAATGCAACTGGAATAGGAATATTTTATTTAGCTTTGGAATATGTTATATATTTTATTGGCTATTTAGTTTATTGTCATGGTAAAGATGGAAAAATAAATGCATTAAGTCTTATTACTGCTTTTTCTACTATAAAGGCTTTTATGATGTCTTTTAAAGTATTTTATTTTATTCCTGAATCAACTACTGATGTTTATAGTGGTATGATGTTAATATTTCTTACTATGATATTTTTTACTATTTTAGCATTTATGGTTGCTTTTTTATTAGAAAAGGGAGAAGAGGCAATAGATCTTAATAGAGTGGTTTATGAATTAGAAAAGGAGAAGAAGCTTAGAGAATCATTATTTAAGATAACTCATGAAATTAAAAATCCAATTGCAGTATGTAAGGGGTATCTTGATATGATGGATTATAGTGATATTGACAAAGTGGAGAGGTATAATTCGATTATAAAAGATGAGATAAATAGAACATTAATATTGATGGATGACTTTTTGGATTATACTAAGATAAAAGTAGAGAAAGAAGAAGCTGATTTTTATTTATTAATAGAGGATACTTGTGATATTATGAAGCCGTTATTTAATGCTAATGATGTTTCTTTAAAACTGGATATTCCTGATGATGAGTTGTATATGAAACTTGATTATAATAGATTAAAGCAAGTATTAGTAAATTTATTAAAAAATTCTATAGAGGCTAAAGATAAGAAAAAGAAGAGTTCTTATATTAGTATTAAGGCTTTTGTAGAGGGTGATGATGTTAATCTTATTATAAAAGATAATGGGGTAGGTATGTCTCAGAAAAGTTTAGATAAAGTTGATGAGATGTTTTATACAACGAAGGAGAAAGGAACTGGTTTAGGTGTTGCTTTATCAAAAGAAATAATTTATCAACATGATGGTTCAATTAGTTATGATTCTGTAAAAGGAAAGTATACAACTGTTACTATTAAATTACCAATCGATGAAGATATTGTTTGATGATAAAAATTGTGATATAGTTTGATTGTGGTGATAGTTTTATGAAAATAGTAGAAAAAAAGACAAAGTTAGATGAATTGTTACAAGATGAAAAAATTACAAAAGAATCTTTAGAAAAAATGATAGAAAAAGAATTAGAAAAACAAGATGACGAAGAAAAATGATTTTAAATGTTAGTGGTAGAACAGATGTAGTAGCATTCTATACTGATTGGTTTATGAATAGGTATAGAGAAGGATTTGTTGATGTTAGAAATCCTTTTAATGAAAAACTTGTTAGTAGAATCTATTTTGAAGATGTTGATGCTATTATGTTTTGTACTAAAAATCCTATACCAATAGTAAAGTGTTTGAAAGAAATAAAAAAGCCAATTCTTTTTCATGTTACTATTACTCCTTATAAAAAGGAAATTGAAAATAATGTAATAGATAAAACTAAGATTATAGAAGCTGTTAAGAAAATATCAAATATTGTAGGAATTGATAATTTATATATTAGATATGATCCTATTTTTATAAATGATTATTATACGGTTTCTTATCATATTAAGGCTTTTGATAAATTATGTAGTTTATTAGAAGGTTATACTAAACATATTATAGTTTCTTTTTTAGATGAGTACAAAAATGTATTGAAAAATAAAAATATAATGAAATATAAAGAATTGACTGATGATGATTATAGAAGAATTGGTACTAGTTTTTCTAGAAGTGCTAAAGGACATGGCATTACTGTTCAAACGTGTATGGAAGAACATGATTTAGTGGAGTATGGTTTCATAAAGGGTGAATGTTTATCTCATGTTTTGGCATATAAATTAACAGGTAAATCTAACTTTAAAAGTTGGAAAGCTCGAGGTTGTAATTGTGTAGAAATGGTTGATATTGGTTTTTATAATACTTGTAATCATTTATGTAGATATTGTTATGCTAATTACTCAGAGGAAGATATAAAAAATAATATGAAAATGCATGATAAAGATTCAAGTTTATTAATAGGGTATATAAAAGATGATGATATAATTAAAAGAAGACGATAGATTATCTATCGTCTTAGTGTTTTACAAACAGTATCAATTTGCGGTGTTATTTCAGTATGAAAGTCTTCAAATAATTCTATGTTATTAACATATGATTCTATGGCTTTATAACATGTATCTGCTAAAAATTCTTTATTTATTTTACTGTTTTTAGATTTACTTTGCATAAATAAATTTAGAATAATATGATCAAAATCTTTTGAAATATCTGATCTTTCTTCAAATGAATTTGTGAATGAATTTAGAAAAACGGATGTTCTTTTTTTTATTTTTAATATATTATCTGTATTATAGAATTTAAGTTTTTTATATCCGCTTGGTTTTATAAAGTAACAATTTGTAGGATCTATCACGTAATTTAAATCTTCGTGATTAAATACAACAACAGCATGATTACCTATAATATAATTTCCTAGAAAATTTTTCCATGGACTTGAATTTTCGATAGATTTAACAAATTGATTATCGTTTGGTTTTAGAAAACGATTATCATTGGGCAATTTTTCTTGATTAGTTGAACAACATAGTATTCTTGCTGGTACATCTAAGCTATTAAGAATTCTAGTTAGCATATCACTATTGTTAAGACAAACAGAATATCCCCTCATGATATCAGCTCCTAAAGCATCAAGTGCATTAAAACGATTATCTTTACTATATTTAATATTATTATCTTTTGAAAAATAACCATTCCATAAAAGATATTGAAATATCAATGAGGCATCAAAGGGATTATCTCTTTTTATATATTTTAATAAGTCTGCTGTTTTAGAAATAATTTCTTTATATGCCTTTAGATAGGTGCTTTCTTCTTCATTATCGTAAAATTTAAGGTTTGGATTATATTTATCTTCATACATTAAAATCGCCTCTCTTTGTATGTGATATAATACCAAAAATTATTATATAAATCAATTGTTTTTAGTAATATGAAAAAAAATTCATTTTAGTGTTGCATTTAACATAAGATTATAGTATATTTGATATGAAATTAATTTCATACGAAAGGAAATAAGTAAAAATGAAAGATTTTATTAAATTTGAAAATGTTACAAAAACATATGAAGTTGGTGATGCAAGTTTTAATGCTTTAGATGGTATATCATTTAGTATACCTAAGGGCGAATTTGTTGTTATTTTAGGACCTAGTGGTGCTGGAAAATCAACACTTTTAAATTTACTTGGAGGAATGGACCAAGCAACAAGTGGAAGTATTGTTATAGATGGAGAAAATATAGAAAAATATAGTGCTAATGAAATGAGTGAGTATAGAGCAGAAAATGTAGGATTTATATTTCAGTTTTATAATATCTTACCAACTCTTACAGTTTTAGAAAATGTTGAGATAGTAAGGGATATAATAAAAAAACCAAGAAGTGCAAAGAAAATATTAAAAGATGTTGGACTTTCTAAACATTTAACAAAGTTTCCAAATCAATTATCTGGAGGGGAACAACAGAGAGTTTCAATTGCACGTGCAATAGCTAAGAATCCTAAAATATTATTATGTGATGAACCAACTGGTGCACTTGATTCTAAAACAGGTGTAGAAGTTTTGAAGTTATTAAAGAAATGTTGTGATGCTAACAACGGAGAAAACACTGTTGTTATAGTTACTCATAATGCTTTAATTGCAGAAGTAGCTGATCGTGTAATTAGAATTAAAAATGGACAAATTGACAGTGTTGTAGAAAATAAAAAACCTAAAAATATTGATGAGGTAGTGTGGTAATATGTTAAGAAAGAAAATGTTACGTGATATCAAACATAATCTTAGTCAATTTATCACAATTTTCTTAATGGTATTTATTGGTGTATTAGCATATAGCGGAATTGAAAGTTATATGATGGGTATGCAGTATACAGCAGATAAATTTTACAAAGAAAATAATTTACAAGATTTAAATGTAATAGGTGCCAATTTTACAAAAGAAGATTTGGATAATATTAAGAAGATAGATCATGTAAAAAATGCAGAAAGAAAATTATCAATAACAACAAAAACGGATGGTGATAAAACACTACTTACTAATTTTATTGAATCAAATAAAATATCAAAATTTTATGTTGTTAAAGGAGAAAAATTTGATGTAGATAAAAAGGGTATTTGGTTAGATGCTTTTTATGCTGATGCAAATAAAATAAAAATTGGTGATGAGATAACTATTAAGTATGATGGTTATACTTTTAAGGAAAAAGTTTTAGGATTTATTAATGTACCTGATCATGTATATGATGTTAAAGATGAGTCAGAGTTATATCCTAATCATGAAGAATTTGGTTTTGCTTATTTATCAAGTAATGAATTAGAAGGATATATTAAATCAAAAGCAGCTTCTAGTTTAGGTGTTATGGAAGAAGATTTAGATAAGATGGACTTTAACTATAAAGATGAATTAGTATTCAATTATGTTATGGTTGATGTTTCTAATAAAAAGAATGATGCTAAAGTAAAAGATGAAATAGAGAAGAAGATAGATAACGCTAAGACAGTTATTAAAATTGAGGATTCTACATCTTACAGGCAATATCAAGGTGAAATTGATGAAGGTAAAACCTATATTGGAGTATTCTCAGGTCTATTTATATTTATTGCGATGTTATCAGTAATTACAACAATGACACGTGTTGTTAAAAATCAAAGGGTTCAAATTGGAACACTTAAGGCTTTAGGGTTTAAGAATTATAAAATATTCTTACATTATATGAGTTATGGTTTCTGGATATCATTAGTAGCATCAATTTGTGGTATTATAGCAGGATATTATGGTATTGGTAATTTATTTATAAATATGGAAATGAGTTTCTTTGAAATACCTAATGGAACTCCAGTATTAATGGCTTCTTGCTTTATTTGTGCAGCTTTAGTAGTTTTAGCTGTAGTTGTAGTTAGTTTCATAGCATGTCGTAAGAATTTAATCTTATCTCCAGCTGATACTTTAAGACCAGAGTCTCCTAAAGTAAAAGCAACAAGTCTTTTGCTAACAACTAAGGGAATATTTAAAAAATTCAATTTCTCTACTAAATGGAATCTTAGAGATATGTTTAGAAATAAGGCTAGAACACTAACTGGAATTGTTGGTATAACTGGTTGTTGTATGTTAATAGTATGTGCTTTTGGTATGTTAGATAGCTTAAATTCTTTTATAAAGTTGCAATTTGAAGATTTATACAATTTCTCTTATAAATTATCTTTAAAGTCTGATATATCAGAAAGTAATTTAAATAAGTTAAAAGATAAATATGGAAGTGCTACATCACAGGCAAGTTTGATTGAGATAAAGAATAAAGATGGTAAAAATGAATCTAATAATGTACTTATAACAGATGCTTCTAATAAAGTTAGATTTGTTGATAATAAGGGTAAGTTTATTAAATTAGATAGTGAAGATGGTGTATATATTACTTATAAACTTGCATCTACTATGGGATATAAAAAGGGTGATATTATAACATGGAAGATTGTAGGTAGTGATAAGTACTATAAATCTAAAATAGTAGGATTTAATAAGGATCCACAAAATCAAAATATGACTATTACTAGAGGTTATTATGAAAAGTTAGGTAATAAATATGAACCTGATTCACTATATGCAGATAAAGATTTAAGTAATACTAAAGAAATAGATAATGTTTTATTGATTCAAGATATTAACTCATTAGAAGAGGGAATGAGTAATATGTTATCAACTATGAAATCTATGATAGTACTTATTATCTTCATTGCGATTGTATTAGGTTCTGTAATAATATATAATATGTGTGTTTTATCTTATACAGAGAAGGAATACCAATTCGCAACATTGAAAGTATTAGGATTTAGAGATCGTCAAATTAGAAAAATATTTATTAAACAAAATAATATAATTGCAGTGATATCTATTATCTTAGGACTTCCAGCAGGATTTTATTTAACAGATTGGTTATATAAAACGGCTATTGAAGAAAGTTATGATTTTGGTGCTAATATAAGTATTATGACTTATGTTTATGCAATTATTGGTACATTCTTAACTAGTTATATAGTATCTAAGATATTATCAAAAAAGATAAATAATATAGATATGGTAACAAGCTTAAAGGGTAATGAATAGTGTAAAATTTTAAAGAGTATGTTAGAATAATAATGTACTCTTTTAAATTAAGAATTAGGAGATGATCTCATGGGACAGATTAGAGAACCAATTAAGAAAAGTTCAATAGAAAAGAAAAATAAAATTATTGAAAAAGGTTTTGAATTAATGTGTACTAAAGGTTACCACAACGTGACTTGTGTTGATATAGCTAAATATGCTGGAGTATCAACTGGTATAATTTATCAGTACTTTAAAGATAAAAGGGATATATTTATAGAAGGCGTTAAAGATTATTCTAATAAGATTATGTTTCCTATGATTGATATTTTAAAAGAAAATAAATTTGATAAGAGTAACTTGAAAGATATTATTTCTAGATTAATAGATAGTTTTATAAAAACACATACAATGAGTAAAAAGGCTCATGAAGAGTTGATGGCAATGAGTCATTTGGATAGTGAAATAGCTGACATTTTTCATGAGAATGAAATCAGAATGACGGATAAAATATCTACTAAATTAGAAGAAAATGGTATAAGTACAACAAATCAAAAGGAAAAGATTCATATTAGTATTGGTCTTGTTGATAATCTATGTCATGAAGTTGTTTATCATAAGCATAGTGAATTGGATTTTCCTAGTATGAAAGAAATTGTTGTTGATACTATCCTATCTTTACTTTCTTAAATATTTTTAAGTGCTTAATAGCACTGTTTTTTCTTATAATATAAAAATATTGAGTGATACTATGAGTGGAGTAAATCAAAAGAAATTAAATAGAAGTTTGAATAAAATGTGACCTATAAGTGGACTCTAAAAAAAGAGACTTGCTTTATAGCTTTTTATTATGTCTTATTGTATAATGTAAGAAGGCTGGTGATAAGAATGCATAAAATAGAAGTTGCTAGGGAAAATGAGTTAGAAGAGTTTCATAATATAATTATGTCTCGATGCAAATGGTTAGAAGAGAAGAAAGTTAACCAATGGAAAGTAACATCTTATCCAATAAGATATAATATTAATTACTTTAGGGAAAATATAAATAACTTATATATAATAAAAGATGATAAAGAGGTATTAGGGGGTTTTCTTTTAAAAGAAGCTGATGAAAAATATTGGAGTGATAGTAGTTTAGTTGATGCATATTACATTCATCATTTTGCAACTAAACTTAATACTAATGGATTAGGGAAAATGTTAATATTATTTGCAATTAATAAAGCAAAAGAAGATAATAAGGAGTATTTAAGATTAGATTGTGTTGCTCATAATAAAAAATTAAATGAATATTATCAAGAATTGGGATTTAAATATAGTGGTGTAATTCAAATAAAAAATTGGAGTGAAAATTTATGGCAAATAAAGCTATAATTGGTATTGTTGGCAAGCATTATAATAGTGAAAAGCAAAGAACTGATACATATATAAGAGATGAAGTAAAACAAGCTATTTTTGATAATGGAGCAATAGCTATTGGAATATTAGCGTCTAATGAAGAATTGATTTATTGTAGAGACAATTGGAACGAGTTTGGTGATATCTTAAGAAAAGATGATATTATTAATCAAATTAATCTATGTGATGGAATTATTTTACAAGGTGGTACTACAAATGAAGTATTTGAATTCTTTATAGCTAAATATTGTTATGATAATGATATTCCTTGTTTAGGTATATGTGCAGGACAAAATTGTATTGTTGATGCCTTAGGTGGTACAATTAAACATGTTGAAAAACCTGAGTGTCATAATAGAAGAAAAGAGATTTATGCTCATGATATTCAAATTATAGATAAAGATTCAAAATTTTATTCTACTGTTCAAACAGATAGTATGCAAGTAAATTCTAGACATAAAAATGTAGTAGATAAACATCCATTGTTAGATGTAGTTGCATTAGATTGTGATGGTAATATTGAAGTTGTTGAAAGTAAAGGTAAGAAGTTTTATATGGGTGTTAGATATCATCCTGAAAGTTTATATAAAATAGATCAAAAACATAATGCTATTTTTCAAAGTTTTATTGATTCGTGTAAAAATAGAAAGAGGGAATACCATGGATCGTTATAGTAGTGCTAAAAAAGCTAGTCTGTTTGGAATAGTTGGTAATTTATTTCTTTTAATAATTAAGGGAATAGTTGGATTTATGAGTAGTTCTCAATCTATGATTGCGGATAGTGTTAATAGTGCAGGTGATATCTTATCTTCTTTAATGACTTTTATAGGAAATAAGATTGCATCACGCCCATCTGATGATGATCATAATTTAGGACATGGTAAAGCTGAATATATTTACTCTATGTTAATTAGTGTTGTGATGATTTTAGTTGCAGGGAAAATATTAATAGATTCATTTTTTAGTTTTATTAATAAAGAAAAGTACATATCATCAATCTGGTTAATTATAGTTTGTATTATAACAATAATAGTTAAAGCTTGCTTATATTTATATACAAGTAAAATTTCTAAAAAGTATAATAACTTATTAGTAGAGGCTAATAGTAAGGATCATAGAAATGATTGCATAATAACTACATTTAACTTAATATCTTGTCTTCTTTCTACTAGGGGAATATATTTTTTAGATGGAGTAGTTGGTATGATTATTTCATTATGGATTATGGTTACATCTTTTCAAATATTTAAGGAAAGTTACGATGTTTTGATGGATAAATCTTTATCAATTGAAACTAGAGAAAAAGTCTTGAAAATAATAAGAAAAAATAAACAAATTAAAAAGATAAATCATTTTAATGCAACACCTGTAGGATATAGGTATCAAATATCTTTTACTATCTTTGTAGATGGTAATATGTCAACGTTTGAAAGTCATGAAATTGCGGATAATTTAGAAAGGGAAATTGCTCGTAAATTACCAGAAATTTACTTAACTGTAATTCATGTTAATCCAATATAGAAAATAAAGTTACAAATTTGTTTAAAAACGTTTCAATCGTTTTTTTTTTATGATATATTATATTTGTAGTAAGGGTGAAGCTGTATGAATTTGAAATTTGATGTTAATGATTATATATTAATTTGGAACTTATTATTTCAAGCATCTATTTCTGAAAGTATTCACAAATTAAAACAAAAAATTTGGGTTAATTATAAAAAAGAATATAATCAAACTTTTAGAGATAATCAATTGATATTAAAAGATCCAAAAAATTTTATACCTAATGATGATACAATTTATAATATCATGTTAGAAACAAAAGAATATGAAAAATTAAAAAAGCAAACAGAAAGATTTAGAATAGAAATTTTAAAAGCTTGGGATGAAAATAAAAAGAAAGCTATTAGTGAATTGAAAGATATTCTTCGTTTTGATATTAAGCTTTATCATGTTTTAATTGTGCCAGAACAATTAGATATTATTGATGTAGAAGAAGTTAAAAATGCAAAAGTAAATACTATTGTTTGGGGTAAGAAGTTTACTGAAGAAGATCCATTAAAAACAATTACTAAATTAGTATTTGAAATAGTAAAAAAAGAATTAAAACATTATCAAGAAGATTATAAAGATATAGTAGAGGCGATTGTTGAACTTGCGATTATAAATGAATTTGCGACTAGAATGTCTTCAAAGAGTCATTACTTAACAGGAGATAATACTTTGAAATTCTTGAAAAAACAGATTTATCCATATTGGTTAATGTATCTAGGTGTAGAAGAAGACGAAATATCTAATTATATGGCTAGAGATAATATTTTATATGATACTTTTAAATATCCATATGAAAGACAACTTAAGAAATTTGATTTATATTCTTTTATAGATTTCTGTATTAGAAATCAAAGACATATTGTAAAAATTGATGAGTTAGAAATAATTTAATGACTTTTTTAGGGGGCAATATAATGGATAAGATGATATTAACATTATTAAATAAAATAGACTTATGTGATATAGAGTCTTATTTTTCTGATGCAAAATTAACTAAAATAAACCTATCTCCTAAGAATTCTAGTTGTACTATATATATAGAAGTTAAGAATTATTTACCTGTTGATATAGTAGAAAAGTTAGATGAAAATGTATCTCTTATTGATTCTTCTATATCTAATTATCAAGTTATATATAATGTAACAGATAAAAATGAACAAGATTTAATTAGATATTACCCATATTTATTAAAGTTATTGAAAAATGATTTGATGATTACAGAAATTTATAAAGATTCTTTGATGTTTGAAAATGATCGATTATTATTTTCTGTTTCTAACTTAATAGAAGAAGAAAAAATAAAGAATTGTATGCCTAAAATAGAGAAGTTCTTTTTTAGATTTGGTTATAATAAAGAAATTCCAATTGAAGTTAGAGCAAATGAAAATGTTTTAAATGAAATAAAAAAGGAATTAGAAGAAAGTACTAATATTAGTTATGAGAAAAAAGAAGAAGTAAAAAAAGAAGTTCCAAAGAAAAGACCATTTAGGAGAGAAAAAGATCCTAATAGTATTCTTGGTAGAAGTATAGAGGATAAACCAATTAAGATTAAAACTTTGATTGGTGAAGATAATAACGTAGTAGTAGAGGCTGAAATTTTTGGAGTAGATTATTTTGAATCTAGTAAAACAGATTTTAAAATTATTACTTTAAAGATAACTGATTACTCTGATAGTATTTATTGTAAAGTTTTTGTAAGAGACGATGATGAGTATAAAAGATTACAGGGTGAACTTTCTAAAGGTACTTGGGTAAAAATTAGAGGTTATACTAAGAATGATACTTTTGCTAAAGAGTTAGTATTAAATGCTAGAGATATAATCAAAGTTGAAAAACAAGTAGAAGATGTTCGTGATACAGCAGAAGTTAAAAGAGTTGAACTACATTGTCATACTAAGATGAGTCAAATGGACGGAATAGCAGATGAAGTTAGTTTAGTAAAGCAAGCTATGAAGTGGGGACATAGAGCAATTGCTATAACAGATCACAATGGAGTACAAGCATTTCCACATGTTTTTAATTTAGTTACTTCTCATAATAAAAGTCTAGCTGAAGGAGAAGAACCATTTAAAGCAATTTATGGAACAGAGTTAACTTTAATAGATGATGATGTTGATATTGTAATAAGACCAAATGATAAGAATATGTTGGAACAGACTTATGTTGTTTTTGACTTTGAAACAACTGGTTTTAATGCTGGTGGAGCTGATTCTATTATTGAGATTGGTGCAGTTAAAATTTGTAATGGAGTTATATTAGAAAAATATGATGAATTAATTAATCCAGGAAGAAAATTACCGCAAAAAATTATTGATGTTACTAATATTACAGATGAAATGTTAGAAGATAAGGATAATGAAGAAAATGCAGTTAAAAGATTTGTAGAGTGGTTTGGAGACTTACCAATGGTTGCACATAATGCAAAGTTTGATGTTTCTTTTTTGGAAATGGCTTATAAAAAGTATGGTTTAGGAGAATTTACTAATCCTGTAATAGATACTTTAGAATTATCTAGAACTCTTGATACTAATTATGCAAGACATTCACTATCAGCACTTGTAAAAAGATATCAAGTTCCTTGGGATGAGAATGCACATCATAGAGGGGATTATGATGCAGAAGGTACGGCTTTGGTTTTTCATAAAATGCTTGAAAAATTAGACAATAGACATATTGAAAATATGAATCAGTTAGATGAATTAGTATCACGTGATGAAATACATAAATATGGACAAAGTTATCATGTAAATATTTTAGCAAAGAATAAAACAGGACTTAAAAACTTGTTTAAAATAGTTTCTTTAGCAAATACTACTTATTTATATAAGACTCCTCGTATTTTGCGTAGTGTAATAGAAGAAAATAGGGAAGGATTATTAATCGGTAGTGGTTGTTATGAAGGTGAAGTCTTTAGACAAGCCAGAAGAAAGAGTGAAGATGAATTATCTAATATTATAAGATTATATGACTATGTCGAAGTTCAACCACTTGAATGTTATCAACATTTAGTTGATAGTGGAGAGTTTGGAACGACAGTAGAGTTAGCAGCACACTTAAAAAAGATAATTCGTGTCACAGAAGAGGCAGGTAAACTTATAGTCGCAACTGGAGATGTACATCATATAAAGAGAGAAGATAAGATTTATCGTGAAATTATTGTTAATCAAAAAGTACCTGGTGGAGGACGACATCCACTAGCTAGATATCACTTAAAAGAGATTCCTTCTCAACATTTTAGAACTACAGATGAGATGTTAAATGATTTTAAGTTTTTAGAAGATGATGATTTAGCATACAGAATAGTAGTAGAAAATACTAATAAACTAGCAGATAGTGTTGATATTATAGAAGTAATTATTGATACTGGTGGTATTCCATTTTCTCCAAGAGTAAAAAGTGATGATGGGAAAAGTTATTTGGATTGTCCAGTTGTTGTCACTGATTTGGTTTATACAAAAGCTAGAGATTGGTATGGTGAGCCTCTACCATATATGATTGAAGAACGTATTGCGACTGAATTATATGGTGATATCGTATTTAAGATAATAAGTGGTCGTCATGAGAATATTAAAGATAATCTTGAAGAATATAATAGAGTTGTTCATAAACAGTTGCATGATGAAATATTAAAGGGTTCAGATAATATAAAGAAAATAGTTACTGATTATGTTAAGGAAAGTAGCGAAGAAGAACTTGACGAAAAATCATTAGAGAAAAAAGTTAAGAAGACTTTAGGTGGAGTTATCGGTGGAGGATTCGATCCAATTTATTTGATTGCGCAAAGACTTGTAAAGCACTCTAATGATGAAGGATATTTAGTAGGTTCTCGTGGATCTGTTGGTTCAAGTTTCGTAGCAACAATGATGGGAATAACAGAAGTAAATCCACTTCCTGCTCATTATCGTTGTGAGAAGTGTAAGTTAAGTATTTTTGATGATAGTGATGGTAATAGTCTTGGTAGTACTTATTCATCAGGATTTGATTTACCTGATAAAAATTGTCCACACTGTGATATTCCAATGTTAAAAGATGGTCAAGATATGCCATTTGCGACTTTCTTAGGATTTAATGCTGATAAAGTACCAGATATAGATTTGAACTTCTCTGATTTAAATCAAGCTAGTGCTCATGCTTATACCAAAGTCTTGTTCGGAGAAGATAACGTATATCGTGCTGGTACAATTGGTACTGTTGCGGATAAAACAGCTTTTGGTTTTGTTAAGGGGTATTGTGAAGAGCATGGTATAACTGATATGCGTACAGCAGAAGTTGAACGTCTAGCTATTGGTTGTACAGGTGTTAAAAGAACCACGGGTCAACATCCAGGTGGTATAGTTGTTGTTCCTGATTATATGGATGTATACGACTTTACACCATTTCAGTTTCCAGCAGAAGATGCTAATGCTGAATGGCGAACAACTCACTTTGATTATCACTCAATTGATCAGTGCCTTTTAAAACTTGATATACTAGGTCATTCTGATCCAACTCAATTACGTTTAATTCAACTTCAATCAAATACAGATATTATGAAGGTTCCTCTAGATGATAAAGCAACTATGTCTATATTTACATCAACTGAAGCATTAGGGGTTACAAAAGAAGAAATTATGTGTAATACAGGTACACTTGGTATTCCAGAGTTTGGAACTCCATTTACAATAAAATTAGTAGAGGATACAAAACCAACAACATTTGCTGAACTTATTAAAATTTCAGGACTTTCTCATGGTACTGATGTTTGGCTTGGCAATGCTCAAGAATTAATTCAAAATAATATTGTTCCTTTTTCTGAGACTATTGGCTGTCGTGATGATATTATGGTTTATTTAATGTATCGTGGACTAGAACCAATTAAAGCCTTTAAAATAATGGAATTTGTTCGTAAAGGTAGAGCCTCAAAACCTAAAGATCATGATCAATGGATTGAATATGAAGAATTAATGAGAAAATCAAATATTCCAGAATGGTTCATTGGAAGTTGTGCAAAAATTAAGTACATGTTCCCAAAAGCACATGCTGCGGCCTATGTAATTAGTGCTTTTAGAATAGCTTGGTATAAAGTTCATATGCCAGTTTACTTTTATGCATCATGGTATTCTTGTAAAGCAACTGATGTTGATGTAGAAGCAATGATAAAAGGTTATGATGCTATAAAAACACGAATTATTGATATTCAAAATAAAGGTTATGAAGCTACTAATAAAGAAAATGGACAAGCTGAAAGTTTGAAGGTTGCGTTAGAAGCTGCAGCTCGTGGTATAAAGTTTTTGAATGTTGATTTGTATGAGTCAGAAGCAACAGTATGGAAGGCAAAAAGTGATACAGAGATTTATCCACCATTTAATGCTATTGATGGTCTTGGTGATACTGTTGCGAATAATATTGTAGAAGAAAGAAAAAAGGGAACATTCTTAAGTAAAGAAGATGTTCAAGTAAGAGCTAAAGTATCAGGTACTTTGATAGAAAAAATGTCAGACCTTGGAGTTTTAAAAGGATTACCTGATTCAAATCAATTGTCATTATTTTAGTTATTTGGGAATTTGAGTATAAAATTGAAATAAGATATATAAGAAAGTTATAAGAGAGGATAAGAAAAAATGAAATATATCAATAATGAAAGAAATGTAGAGTTTATAAGTGTTTTAGAAGATAAAGATAATGCTAGTGTATTTAGACATTTTAAAAATAAAGAATATAAGATTATAACTTTTGCAACTCATTCAGAAACTAGAGAGATGCTAGTTATTTATCAAGCTCAATATGGTGATTTTGGTATTTATGCGAGACCTATTGATATGTTTTTTAGTGAAGTTGATCATGATAAATACCCAGATGTTAAACAAAAATATAGATTTGAGAAGATTTAAGTCTTCTTTTTCTTTACATTTTTTTACAAGAAATGATTTTGTTTTAATTGGATATTGATTTTTAGATGATATACTCATAATAGTGAGGTGTGAGTATGAAAAAATTAAAAAATACATTTTTTTGTGTTTTAATAGGCATTATTTTAATAATTATTGGAACAATAATGTTATTTGTAAATGAATCTGATTCAGTTAATGCAACACAAATATTAAAAGAAGTAAAAAAGCAAGCTATTTTTGTTGATAGTAATAATATTTTACCTGATAATAATGACAAATTAGTAATTACAAATGGAGATATAAATGTTTATGAAAATGCTGTTGACAATGTCTTTAATGTAAGTGCAAAAACTCCAAAATTAAAAAGAATTGTTGAGATGTATCAATGGCATGAAGATTATGAAAATGATTCTAATACTAGTGATTATGATAATGAAGAGTACAATAATGATAGTCCAACTTATTCATATACTAAAGGGTGGTATGAACAGGTTATAGATGCAACACAATTTGAGGAAAAGGGATATACTAATCCAACAACAATCCCTTATAGTGAGGATACTTTTATATCTAATAATGTAACATTAGGATCTTTTAGTTTAACTGATACACAGAAAAATGAAATGGATTTAAATAGTAATTTATATTTATCAAATGAAGTAGTTGCTCCAGCTAACTTTTATGTAACAAGTGAATATATAACTAACTCAAAAGATATTTCAAATCCAGATATTGGAGATATTAGAATATCGTATAAGTATAGTGAATGGCCTGATGCTACTGTTTTGGCTGTCCAAAGTAATAATACATTTAAAGATTTTTTAAGTAGTACTGGTAAAAAAGTAAATAAAATAAAAATGGGGAAATCTACTAAATCTGAAATGATTGAAAAGATAAAAAATGAAAATAATAATAACACATGGATGTATAGGGCAGTAGGAGCAATGTTGGTTATTTTAGGTTATTTTTTCTTTTTCAGTCTTTTAACTTCAGTGATACATTTATTTTCTTTTCTAGAGTCAGTATTTAATGTTTCAATGTCGGCACTAATAGGACTACTTGGTGTTGTTCATTCACTTGTTGTTATTATGATAGCTTGGGTATTTGTTAGACCTATATTAGGAATATTCGTTGTTATTTTAATAGTTGGAGTTGTAATTTTTGTAAAGAAAAAAGCAGAAACAAATAATATGAATCCGCAACAAATTGATGTTACTGTAACAAATGATTCAATAGAAAATAGTCAAAATGTAATTGATCAACAAGTGGTTAGTAATAATGTACAAAGTTTTGTTACTCCACAATCTTCTGAACAAATTGTAAATGATTCTAGTAAAAATACTTTATCAAATGAAGATAGTGTAAGTTTAATGAATCCACCACCACTTGTAGATGATGATAACGTTAATAATAATAGTAATCATAATCTATAGATTTTAAGATATAAAGTTTTTATATAGAGGGAATTTATCCTTCTTTTTTTTTGCTATTTTTTGGAAGTTAATGGTAATTTTAGATATTCAATTGTTATATGAACAAACGTTTGATATATTGATATTGATATTAAGGCCTAACCTCGCATAGTACGGGGAATATTAGATGAGAACTTGGATTTAGGATTGGACAAAATTTATATAGAAGGGAGAAGACTTTTTAAATAAAGTAGGCTAAGGTAACAAAACATCACGCCTTAGTGTAATTAAAAACAAAAATAGAAAAGGAGAAAAATAATGAAAAATGAAATTATAATATTTGAAGATCAAAATGTAAAATTAGAAGTGAATATGAAAGATGAAACTGTTTGGTTATCACTTGATCAAATGGCAAAGTTATTTGACAGAGACAAATCAGTTATATCTCGTCATATAAAAAATTCATTAAATGAAGAATGCGATATCAAAGAGGTAGTTGCAAAATTTGCAACAACCACTAAGCATGGTGCTATTGCTGGAAAAACTCAAACACATATGGTTGAATACTATAACTTAGATATGATAATTAGTGTTGGTTATAGAGTGAAATCGAAAAATGGTATTATCTTTAGAAAATGGGCAAATAAGATATTGAAAGATTATTTGTTGAAGGGATATGCAGTCAATAAAAGACGATTGGAATATTTAGAAAAGACAGTAAAACTAATTGATATAGCTAGTAGAGTAGATAGCAAAGCAGATACTAGAGAGATAATAAGAGTTATTAATGATTATTCAAAGGGGTTAGATTTACTTGATGACTATGATCATAGAACTTTAAAAAAAATAAAGGGTAAAACAAGCGACAAGATAATTACTTATGAGGAATGTATTAATGTGATTAGAAATTTGAGATTCAACGAAGCAAGTGATTTGTTTGCTTTGGAACGAGATAATGGTTTAAATGCAATTTTGGGAAGTATTTATCAAACTTTTAATGGTAAAGATGTATATAGTTCTATAGAAGAAAAATGTGCTAATTTATTATATATGGTAGTTAAGAATCATGTTTTTATTGATGGTAATAAACGTATTGCGGCTACTTTGTTTATTTATTTTTTAAACTATTATAATATCTTATACAAAGATGATAAGAAAGTAATTGATAATAATACTTTAGCTTCATTAACTTTATTAATTGCTGAATCTAATCCAAAAGAAAAAAATGTTTTAGTTGATTTGATAACTAACTTTTTAAATTAATATTACAAGAGGTTTATATTATGGATGAATTTATGTTAAAAGATGAAAAACTTAAAAATTTAATATATGAAATCAGAGGTGGTTAGGTGATGTTAGATTCTGATTTAGCAAGACTTTATGAGTGTAAAAATGGAACTAAACAAATTAATTTAGCAGTAAAGAGGCATAAAGATAGATTTCCAGAAAGATTTGTATTTCAACTTAATTATGAAGAGTGTAAGAATATTTCAAGGTTTCAAACTGAAACCTTGAATAAACATGGATATAATATAAAATATTTACCATATGTTTTTACAGAACAAGGTGTAGCTATGCTCGCAACTGTTATTAGAACTGATGTTGCTGCACAAGTAAGTATTAGAATTATGGATGTATTTGTTTTATTTAGAAAGTATATTTCATCTAATTTGATGGAACAAAAATATATTAATGATTTAGTATTGAGGGATCATGAAAAGTTGGAAATATTAGAAACTTATTTTGAAAAGTTGGAGGAAAAAAAGAAAAGTAGTGAAATATATTTTCATGGGCAAATCTATGATGCTTATTCAAAAATACAAGAAATTTTTGCATCTTGTAAGAAAAAACTTATAATAATTGATTCATATGCAGATAATACAGTATTAAATATTGTAAAAAGATTGGATATAGACGTTTTAATTATTACTAGAAAGAATAATTTATTAACGAAACAAGATATTATTAAGTATAATAGTGAGTATCATAATTTAAGAGTTGTATATAATGATACATTTCATGATAGATATTTTATATTAGATAATAGTTTAGTGTACCATTGTGGAGCAAGTATTAATAGAATTGGTTATAAGACTTTTTCTATTAATTTAATATAAGATAGATATGTTTCTTTATTACTTATTAATAGAGTAAAAGATATGTTATACTAGGTTTGGTGATGTTTATGAATTATGTAACTTTAATTAATAAAGACAACTTAATTAAAGATAAATATTTTAAGTATTTAGAATTAAGTGAATGTATAGATATTTATGGTAACGCATCTAAATTAGAAAAAAATACTTTGTTGGCATTTAATGAGTTAAGAGATTATTTGTTAAGTATGAATATAGAAATAGGTATAGATTCAGCTTATAGAAGTTTAGATGAGCAACAACAAATAATTGATGAATTTAAGAAAAAATATGGTAATGATTACACTAATTTTGTAGCGCCTTTAAGAGCTAGTGAACATCATACTGCTTTAGCAATAGATTTAAGTATAAAAAAAGATAGAGAATTTTTGACTGATAACGATGAATTATTTGCTAATGAAGAAGTATTTATGGAAATAAGTAAAAATTTACATAAATTTGGATTTATTTTAAGGTATCCAAAAGGGAAAGAAAGAATAACTGGTTATAGTTATGAACCATGGCATATTAGATACGTTGGTGTTATACCGGCAACTATTATGTATAAAAACAAATTAACTTTAGAGGAGTACATAAATAATTTTAGTGGTGTATTGTTGATTAATAAGGAATCTGGTATGACATCTAGAGATGTTGTTAATGAAGTTAGTAAGATATTAGGCATTAAAAAAATGGGTCATACAGGAACACTTGATCCGATGGCGGAAGGTGTTTTAGTTTTGACGGTAGGTAGGGCTACAAAATTAGGAGAGTTGTTAACATCAAAAGAAAAGGAGTATGTTGCTGGTGTAGATATTGGATATCTTACAGATACGTTAGATAGTACAGGAAATGTTATAAAAGAGAAGATTGTTCAACATAATATTAACTATAAAGATCTTCTTAAGTCTTTTAATAAAACTTATCTTCAAGAAGTGCCAATTTATTCTGCAGTTAAAGTTAATGGTAAAAAACTATATGAATATGCAAGGGAAAATAGGAGTGTTGAACTTCCCAAAAAAGAAGTTACTATAGAGAAAATTGAACTTTTAGATAGTACAAGTGATAGTTTTAAATTCAAGTGTTTAGTATCTAAAGGTACTTATATAAGAAGTTTAATTAGAGATATGGGATTATCTGTTAATGAATATTTTACAATGAATAGTTTGATTCGTACTAAACAAGGACGTTTTTCTATTAATGATGCCTATAGTTTAGAAGATATAAGAGAAGGTAAATTTACGATATTAAAAATAGAATATGTATTAGATTATGAAAGTATAACTTTAGATGGTACTTTGTTAAAGAAAGTCAGTAATGGTGTTAAGATTAAGGATATTTGGAATGTCAAAGATAGAGTTATTTTCAAAGATAGTGATGCTAAATTATTAGTTATATATAAGAAAGATGGTGTAAACTTAAAAATTGATAAAATGATATATAACTATTTTATTTAAAGTGTATATGTGCTATAATACAAGGAAAAAACTGAATGGGGGATTTGGTTATGGACGAATATCATTACACTATATTATATAGAAGAGAGCAATTAGGTACGTATAAATATTTGTATTTACCTTGTTATGTTATTAAGGGATTATATGATGAAAAAGAAAATATATTTTTAGATGAATTAAATAAATATAGATTTTTATATAATGACTTTTGTTCAATTTCTGATTCAACTGGTTATTGTGTTGGTGAAGTTTATACTGAGAAGGAATTAAGAGAAAAATTTCCAAAGGCAAATAGTCTTGAAGACTTGGAAATAAAATTGATTGAATCTCAGGAATTTAAAACACTAATTGGTTGTTTTGATATTATGAATCATAAGGTAATTTTTAATACTATTGATAATACAAATGAACAAAAAGAATATGCAATACTTTCTAGTAATGGTATAGCAAATAGTAAAAGTAAAATGGCAGAAACTACTAATGAAAAAATGTTAAGTGACGATGAAGATACATATCGTGTTAGTTATGAAGAATTAGAAGAAATGTTAGATGCCGATGATATTGAAGAAATTAAAAATATATTAATTGATGCTATCAATAATACTGATTTTGATACTGAAGAGTCATATGTGTTCTTCCCTGAGAAACTTGTTAATGCTTTTTTAAATTCAAATGATATAGAGGCTATGAAAAGTGATATCTCTAGATTGTGTAATTTCTTAGATGAGTCTAGAGAAGAGGTAAAGAAAAATCTTGTTAAATCTTTATATATTTTAAATGATTATATAGATAAAATGAATCTTCAGAATATTGATTCTTATGTTGATTTTTCATATAAAAAAATAATGAATGCAGAAACAAAAAATGATGCAATTAATGTTATTACTGAATTAATAGATTATGATTTAGAAGTTTTGGATGCATTAGATTATTCAAAAGAGGAAATTGGTATAGATTTCTTTCGCTCTCGTACATTCTTTTATGTTCAAAGTCAATTGTTAAATAAAATAAGGAATGGTGTAAGTTAGAATCTATAAAATCAAAATATGATAAGTTTTACAATATAACTAGAAAAAATGTAGATGGTGTCTTGGATGAGATTAATGATATAATAGGAATTGATTTAGAAGAAGATATAGAAAAAAATGAGTGCATTGATATTAATAAAAAAGTAGATGATACTATGTCGAAGTTAAATACTTTAGTTGGACTAGAAGATGTTAAATCGTCTTTTCAAGAGATTTTTGATACAATTATTTTTAAACAAAAAACAAAAGATAATCTTTCTTTTGAAGAAGGAAGTAAACATATGGTGTTTACTGGTAATCCTGGTACAGGAAAAACTACAGTTGCAGAGATTATTGCACCATTATTTCATGAAGTAGGTTATTTAGAGAGTGATAAAGTTTCATATGTTTCGGCTCAAAACTTGATTGGTGAATATGTTGGACAAACTGCTCCAAAAACAGAAAAAGTTATAAAAGATAACTTAGGTGGTATTATAGTTTTAGATGAGGCATACATCTTAGCAGGTAAGGCACAGGAATATGGTAATGAAGCTATTACTGTTATGTTAAAAGAGATGGAAAAAAACAGAACAATGTTTATTTTTGCTGGATATAAAAAGGAAATGGAAGACTTTATAAAAATGAATTCTGGATTAGAATCTAGAATAGGATCTTTCCTAGAATTTAAAGATTATAGTGAAGATGAGTTATTTGAAATATTTAAAAAGAATATTGATAAAGTAAATGATAAGGAAAATCAAGAGTATAAATTAACAATGAGTGAAGAGGCTGTATCAAAAGTAAAAGGTATAATTTCAGAAGCAAAACAAATAACAGATTTTGGAAATGGAAGATTTGCTAAGAAATTGTTTGATAAGATTAGCAGATGTCATGCTAAAAATACACGTTCTACTGATGATCCAAATAAACTTTATCAGATTACTGAAAAAGATATACCTGATGATATAATGAAGACAATTTTCTTTAGTGGAGATAGAAGTAGTGGATTATATTCAGGTGGTAAAATAGGGTTTAGAAGTGAAGAAGATAAACCAAAAGTATATAAAAAAGGGGAAAAATAAAATATGCAATTGACAGAAAGACAGGAAAATTTTTTAAGACTTACTAAGGAAAATGATATAAGAGAAGTTCAAAAAATGTTAAATCTTAGTGATAAACAAGTAATCAATATAATTTCTGCTATCGATAGAAAAGGGTATGAAATAAAACCTGGATTTAATTTTAGTGGAAAATACTATCTGAGAAAAAATAGAGAGATTGATAATCCTAAAACGATTAATATAATGGGAGACGAAGACAATTCTTTTAGATGTATAGCGATAGCTGATACTCATTTTCTTTCAAAGTTTTCAAATCAAAATAGTTTGGATCAAGTTTATAAATATGCATCTTATAAAAATATACCTTATATAATTCATTTAGGTGATTTTATTCATGATGTGTATAACTTTCCAGAAAGTAAACTAGAAAAATCACTATCACAACTTATTAAAGATTATCCTAGTGATAAGAATATTACAACTTTTTATATTCAGGGAAATCATGATTTAAGTTTAAAAAAGAGACATGGTATAAATTTAGAAAAATTTATATCTTCATCTAGATTAGATTTGGTTCCATTAGGCATTGATTTTGGAAGATTACGTATTAATAAAGATTTAATAAATATATGTCATACAACTAATTTAGTAGAAATGTCAGATGAAAGTATTGTAACATTAAAAGGTCATCGACATATGTATAGCTTATCACCATACATAAATAAAAATAAGGAATTAGGGTTAATGGTGCAAGTACCTAGTCTATGTGATATGAATATGAGAAAAGGTAGCAGGTTAGAGAAAGGTTTTGTTGAAATGGATTTGGATTTTTCTGATGATAATAATTTAACAGATGCTACAATAACTCAGTTTGCAGTAAAACATAAAGTATTAAAATTAGGGGAATACAATCATAGAGTGATAAAAGTAAAATAAAACTGGACAAATCATTAAAAATTTAGTATATTAGATGTGCTTACTGTTTCTCAGTTTGAAGAATTTCCGACTTCTTACTTAGAAATGGTGAATATATAAGAAAGGAAGTGTGTTAATATGGCATTAACAAAGGCAGAAAAAGCTAGTATTATTAAAGAATTTGCTAGAGATGAAAAAGATACTGGTTCAGCAGAAGTTCAAATCGCTATTCTTACAAAAGAAATTAATGATTTAACTGAACATTTAAAAGTACATATTCATGATTATCATTCAAGACGTGGACTTTTAAAGAAGGTTGGACAACGTCGTAGTATGTTACAATATTTAGCAAAGAAAGATGTTACTAGATATCGTGAAGTTATTAAAAAATTAGGATTAAGAAAGTAGACACTTATTTTAAGTGTCTCTTTTTTAGAAAAAGGAGAAGTATATGAGAAAAAGAGTATTTAAACTTGATTTTTTTGGTAGAAAAATAGTAGTAGAACATGGGGAACTTGCAAAGCAAGCTACTGGAAGTGTTTTAGTGAGATATAATGATACAGTTGTTTTAACAGCTGTTGTTGTTAATAAAAATGTTAATCTATTATCTGACTTTTTCCCATTAACAGTAAATTATCAAGAAAAATTATATTCAGTTGGTAAAATTCCAGGTGGATTTATTAAAAGGGAAGGAAGACCTTCAGAGAATGCAACCCTTGCGGCTCGTATGATTGATCGTCCAATGAGACCTTTATTTCCAGAAGGATTTAAAAATGAAGTTCAAATAATTAATACAGTTTTATCAGTTGATCAAGATTGTTCACCAGAACTTACAGCTATGTTTGGATCATCACTTGCTACATCTATTTCAAAGATTCCATTTAATGGACCAATTGCTGGAGTAAAAGTAGGTTTAGTAGATGATGAATTTATTATTAATCCAACACCAGAACAATTAGAAAATTCTAAATTAGATTTAACAGTTGCTGGTACAATGGACGCTATAAATATGGTTGAATCATCAGCGAAAGAAGTTGATGAAAAAACTATGTTAGAAGCTTTGATGTTTGGACATGAAGCTGTAAAAACACTAATTAAATTTCAAATGGAAATTATAGATAAAATTGGTGAAGAAAAAATGGAGTATGAGACTTTAGAGATTCCAAGAGATTTAAGGGAAGAAGTTTCTACTCTTGCTACTGAAAAGATGGATAAGGCATTACGAATTAAAGATAAATTAGAAAAATATAATGCAATTGATGAATTAAAAGAAGAAATAGTTAATCATTACATTGTTAAAAATCAAGATGAATTATCAGATGATGAATTAAAAGAATTAGAAGTTAAGATTAAAATGATTCTAAATGATATTGAATATAAGATATTTAGAGGAATTGTTGTTAAAGAACATATACGTGCTGATGGTAGAAAGATGGATGAAATAAGACCTTTATCAACAGCTATTGATTTATTACCAAGAACTCATGGATCTGCTTTATTTACAAGGGGAGAAACACAAAGTCTTTCTGTGACAACACTAGGAGCTTTGGGTGAACATCAAATTTTAGATGGTTTAGGTTTAGAAGATCAAAAGAGATTTATGTTACATTATAACTTCCCACAATTTAGTGTTGGAGAAACAGGTAGATACGGGGCTCCAGGTCGTAGAGAAATAGGACATGGAGCTTTAGGTGAAAAAGCTTTATTACAAGTTATTCCATCAGAAGATGAATTTCCATATACGATTAGAGTTGTATCAGAAATATTAGAATCAAATGGATCATCATCTCAAGCTAGTATTTGTGCTGGTTGTATGTCTCTAATGGCAGCGGGAGTTCCAATAAAGTCTCCAGTTGCTGGTATTGCTATGGGATTAATAACTCATGAAGATGATTATACAATCTTAACAGATATTCAAGGAATGGAAGACCATTTAGGTGATATGGACTTTAAAGTTGCCGGTACAAAAAATGGTATATGTGCTTTACAAATGGATATTAAAATCAAAGGTATTACTAAAGAAATTTTAGAAAAAGCCTTAAAACAAGCTAAAAAAGCACGACTTGAAATACTTAAAGTTATTACTGATACAATCAAAGAACCAAGAAAAGAAGTATCTAAATATGCACCAAAAACTATGATATTTAAAATAGATCCAGCTAAGATAAAAGATGTTATAGGAAAAGGTGGAGAAACAATTACTAAGATTATATGTGAAGCAAGTAATGTTACTGAGGTAAATAATGTTAATGCTGTAAAGGTTGATTTGGAAGATGATGGTAGAGTAATTATTTATCATACAGATCAAAATATAATTGATAAGACGGCAAAAATGATACAAGATATTACAAGAGAAGTTGAGGTTGGTGCAATTTATGAAGCTAAAGTGGTAAAAATAGAAGACTTTGGTTGTTTTGTAGAAATTTGGCCTGGTTGTGAAGGGTTAGTACATATTTCTCAACTTGCAGAAAAACGTGTAGAAAAGACTGAAGATGTTGTATCACTTGGTGATGAAATTTTGGTAAAAGCACTAGGTCCTGATAAAAAAGGTAGACAAAACTTTTCTAGAAAAGAAGCATTATTAGAAAATAAAAAAACAAAGTAATAGAAAAAAGTTTATCTATTACTTTTTTTATGCTATAATTTGGTTAAAGGTAGGGATGGAGTTTATGGAAAATAAGAAAAAAATTATTTTACTAGTAGCTGTGGCATTAATATTATTGATGGGAACTACATATGCTTGGTTTAATTTTACGAAAAGTAGCGAAAAAACGAATGTTCTTCATGCAGGAACGTTATCATTAAAATTAAGTGAAGAAACAGAAGGAGGCATTTCTCTTACTAATGCATATCCAATGACAGATCAAGAAGGATTAAATACAACCGTATATACATTTTCCCTTGTTAATGATGGAACAATGGATAGTAATTATACTGTATATTTAGATGATTTAGATTTAGATTCTACAAAAACTAGAATGGATGATAGTATTGTAAAGTATAATTTTCAAAAGAATGAAGAATCTGCTACTACAGGTACAATTTCATCTCTTGGTACTTCACCAAATAGAATATTGGATTCCGGAGTTATAGAAAAAGGAAAAACAATAAAATATAAGTTACAGGTTTGGATGGATTATAGTGCTGATAACTCACAACAAGCTACGACATTTAGTACACACCTTAGGATAGAAGCAAATCAAATAACAAGTAAAAATAATGGATAGTCAATTATGACTATTCTTTTCATTTTCTAAAAAATAGAATCATATATTAGATTAGGTGATTTTATGCAAAAAGTATATCAATTGATAGGAGTTATGTTGCTTGGACTATTTAGTTTCTTTTATACTGATAAAGTAATAGGTTTTATAAGAGATACTGATCCTATTATGAAAACTATTAAAAAAACTTCTAAAACTTATGAAGTATCTCCACAAAATGCTAAAATAAAAGGAGATAAGATAGTACCTGGTGTATCGGGAAAAAAGGTTGATTATAAAAGTAGTTTTTCAAAAATGAAACGATATGGTACATATAATGAAAGTTTAACTGTTTTTGAAGAGGTTTCTCCGACTATTTCTATAGATGATTATTATGATAAATATATTTCTATGGGAAGTGGTATAAATAATGATGTTAGTTTAGTATTTGAAGTTAATAATAATGACGATATAACGGAAATAACTAATTTATTAATGGAGAGTGGTACTAAAGCAACATTTTTTGTAGATGGTTTATGGTTAGAAAATAATCGTTCTTTAGCAGAAATATTAGCAGAAGATGGAAATGAGTTAGAAATATTAAACTATAATGGTAAGTATGATGAATTATATTTTAGTAGTAGTTTAAATACACTTAATAATGTTACTAATGTAAAACCTAAATATTGTTATGCGAAATATGATCAAAAAGAGGTTTTAGAACTATGTCAAAAGTTAGAACTACATACTATAATTCCAACAATTCAAACAGGTAATTATCCATATCAAGAAGTTAAAAGAAAACTTTCTAAAGGTTCAATAATCGCAATGCCTGTTAATTCATCTACTAAAATAGAATTATCAACAGTTATTAATTATATTAAACAAAAAGGATATGTAATTGATACTTTAGATAATTTACTTAGTGAGGCTGGAAATATAAAATAAGGTATTCATAACCATATATCTATGATATACTGAAATTGGTGAGTGGGATGAAGAACAAAAAGAAGAAAAAGGCAAAAATATTGATTTTACTTTGTGTAATATTAATTGTTTTTGTAGTTGTTTTAATTGTATTTAGTAGAATTGGATTTGGTCCATTTTTAAAACTAAGTATAGAAAAGGATAAAGTTATAGAAGTAGGTAAAAATTATAATTCTGGTAAGTTGAATGCGTTTTATAACAAAAAAGACTTAACAAAGAATATTAAAAGAAATGGTAATGTTAATACAAAAAAGATAGGAAAATATAAAGTTGTTTATACAATTAAGTATAAGAAAATACAAAAGAGTTTAACTCAGATTGTAAAAGTTGTTGATAAGACTCCACCAGAGTTAACTTTACTAGGTGATGATCTTATTATTTCTAAAAACAAAAAAATTAAGGATATAGGATGCAAAGCTATTGATAATTATGATGGTGATATTACAAAAAAAGTTAAATTGAAAAATTCTATAGATACAGCTAAACCAGGTGAATATGAGTTAGTTTATGAAGTGAAAGATAGTTCTGGAAATAAGAGTAGTGCTAAAAGAAAGGTTATAGTTGTAGAAAATATGAATGAAAATCAACAAATTGCGGTTTTAAATTATCATTTTTTCTATGATAGTGAAAAAGGGGAAAGCTGCTCAGATAGTAATTGTATTGATGCTAAAGATTTTAAAGCACAACTATCATATTTAAAAGATAATGGTTATAAAGCTTTAACTATGCAAGAGTTTAAAGATTGGAAGTATGGTGATATAGAACTTCCTGAAAAATCAGTTTTAATAACAATAGATGATGGGGCACTTGGTACTGGGATTCAAAATGGTAATAAATTAATTCCTATTTTAGAAGAGTATAAGATGCATGCAACATTATTTTTAATAACAGGTTGGTGGAGTATTGATAATTATAAATCAGAATACTTGGATATAGAATCTCATACTAATGATATGCATACAGAACGTGTTTGTGAAGGTGTTAGTAGAGGTGCTAAAATGCTTTGCTTATCTAAAAATGAAGTGTTGGAAGATTTAAAAAGATCAATTTCAGTTACAAATTCTAAATTAGCTTTTTGTTTTCCTTTTTATGCTTATACAGATGAGACAATTGATGATGTTAAGCAAGCAGGTTTTTCTCTAGCATTTATTGGAGGAGGTAGAAAAGCTATGAGAAGGGTTGATCCATACCATATTCCAAGATATCAAATAAAACAACAAACTTCACTAGATCAATTTATAAAATACGTTAGTTAATTAGAGATAATATAAAATTTCTTCTTAGAGAAAGCTATATTCTAATTAGAATCAATATCTGTTTGAGAATAAGAAATTCTAGTAAAATGCACATAAATTTTATGATGACAAAAATAAAACAAAATTATAAAAGTATCTGTAGCAGTTGGGTAATTCTTAAGTTTATACAAAGGAAAAGTTGAAAGACTTTCTTTTTTTTAGTATAATAAACAAGTAGATAGGATGGTTATTATGTATTTAAAAGAAATAGTTGCGAGTGGTTTTAAGTCTTTTGCGGATAAACTTAGTATTAAGTTAGATGATAAAACAACTTGTATAGTTGGACCTAATGGATCAGGAAAAAGTAATATTGTTGATGCTGTTAGATGGGTACTTGGGGAACAATCAGTTAAATCTCTTCGTGGAGAAGGGGCAATGAGTGAAGTAATATTTTCCGGAAGTAAAAGTAGAAATCCTTTAAATGTTGCTTCTGTTGAACTTATATTTGATAATTCTGATCATTACTTGAATATTCCATATACAGAAATTTCTATTAAAAGAAAAGTTTATCGTAATGGAGAAAATGAATATATCTTAAATCATGAAAAATGTAGATTAAAAGATATTACTGATTTACTTATGGATAGTGGAATAGGTAAAGAGTCATTTAATATTATATCTCAAGGTGAAGTAGATAGAATTTTATCAACTTCATCAGGAGAAAGACGTATTATTTTTGAAGAAGCTGCTGGAATACTTAAATATAAGAAAAGAAAAGAAGAAGCATTAAGAAAATTAGATAGAACTCATAATAACCTTGATCGTGTTAATGACATTATAAATGAATTAGAAATACAAGTAGAACCATTAAAAGAACAAAGCAAGAAAGCTAGAAAATATTTAGAAACAAAAGAAAAGTTAGAAAAATTAGATATTGCTTTAATTACTAATGATATTTTATTTTATTCTAATGAAGTAAATAAAAATAAAGAAAAGAAAGAATCTTTAGAACAAGAAATAGTTTTATTATCTAATAGAAGTTCTTTAAATAATACAGAAGATATGAAAAATCAACAAAGACTTGAACAATTAGAACAAGAATTAAATCAAATAAATAAAGATCTTGTTATATTAGCTGAAGAAGTAGAAAAATTAAATGGAGAAAGACTTTTACTTAGAGAAAGAACTTCTAAAAATGATACTAATGAAGTATTAGAAAAATTAAGAAAAGAATTAGATAATAAAGGGAATATCTCTAAAAAAATAGAATTACTTCAAGAAGAAGTGAAATTATTAGAAAATAAAAGAAAAGATAAGATAAGTACTTTAGATAAAAATAAAACTGAATTAGAGAAAATAAATAAAGAACAAAATATGGAGCAATTAGAATATTCAAAAATTGATAGAGATTTAATTACTCTAAATCATAAAATAGATTCTATAAAAACAGAAATAGAAGCTTTTGGAAATGTTCCTAGTAGTGTTAGAAAAGTTTTAAATGAACATAGTCTAGAGGGGATTCATAATACAATAGGGAATATTTTAGAAATTGATAATGAATATATAAAAGCTCTTGAAATAGCTATATCATCATCAAAAAACTTTATTATAACAGAAGATGAAAATGCTGCAAAAAGTGCAATTAGATATTTAAAAGATAATCACTTGGGTAGAGCTACATTTTTTCCTTTAACAGTTATAAAGAAAAGATATGTTGATAAAGAGACTTTATCTATTTTGCGTAATGATTCTGATTTTATTGCGGTTTTATCTGATTTAGTTAAATATAATAAAAAATATGAAAGTATTATAGAGAACCAATTAGGTACAGTAATAGTATCAAAAAATATTGATAATGCTACTCGTTTAAGTAAGAAAATTCGAGCTCGTTATAAAGTGGTTACATTAGATGGGGATGTTGTTCATATAGGTGGATCAATGTCTGGAGGTAGTAGTTATTCATCTAAGAGTATGATTTCTCTTAAACAAAATTTGCTTGAATATCAAAATGAATTAGAAAATAAGCAAGAAAGATTGGGAAATGTAAAAGAAAAAGTTAGAGAACTTTCTAGTAGAAAAGATGAAATAAATGAAATTTATGCAACTAACTCTAGAGATAAGATGTTATTAGATCAAGAACTATCATCTAAAATTGATGAGTTAAGTAAAAGAGAAAAAGAACTTGATGAGATTAATTCTAAGATAACTAGTTATGAATCAGTAGAAAATAATTCTATAGATCAGAAGGAACAAGAATTAATGAATGCTTATCAACAAAAAAGTACAGAAAAAGATAAAATGAGTTTAAGAAAAGAATCTATTGTAGTTGAGATTGATAACTTGAAACAAATAATAGAAGAGGCAACAGCTAAAGAAAAAAGTGAAAATTCTAAGTTAAGAAATTTAGAAAAAGAAGTTAATGATTTAGAAGTTAAAATAACTAGAGCTGATGTAAAGCTTGATTCTATGCTTAATACTTTGAATGAAGATTATTCTATGACTTATGAAAAAGCAAAATCTAGGTATGTTTTAGAAATTGATGAAGATGAGGCACGTAATAAAGTATCAATATATAAAAGTGAAATTAGAAAATTAGGCATGGTAAATTTAGCAGCAATAGAGGAGTATGAAAGAGTAAATACTAGGTATGAATTTTTAAATAACCAAAAAGAGGATTTATTAAAGGCTGAAGAGACTTTACTTGATATTATGAATGAAATGGACGATGTCATGATAGAAGAGTTTAAGAAAACTTTTGAAAAGATTAGACAAGAGTTTAAAGTTGTATTTAGAGAATTATTCCATGGAGGTAATGCTGATTTAATATTGACAAATCCAGATGATATTTTAACAACAGGAGTTGATATTGTTGCGAGTCCTCCAGGTAAAAAGTTAACTACAATAACTTTATTATCAGGTGGAGAAAAAACATTTACAGCTATAAGTTTACTATTTGCTATTTTAAATGTAAAAACAGTTCCATTCTGTTTATTTGATGAGGTCGAAGCTGCTTTAGATGATGCTAATGTAAATGCATTTGGTAATTACTTAAAAAATTATAAGAATAAGACTCAGTTTTTAATTATTACCCATAAAAAGAAAACAATGGAATATGCAGATACACTTTATGGTATTACAATGCAAGAGTCTGGTGTTTCTAAATTAGTTAGTGTTAAACTAAATCAAAAAGTAGAAACAATATAAAAAAACAGGATAGCTAAATCCTGTTTTATATTGCTCTATATTTATTTTGATCTTTATATGGATTTTTTGGATCAATATGGTCATAGAATAAAATACCATTTAAATGATCTAGTTCATGTTGGAAAGCAATTGCTAACTCCTCACGACCTCTAACTCTTATTTTATTACCGTCCATATCATAGCCTTCAATAGTTACTCTAGCATATCTTGGAACTATTCCATCAACTTCACGGTTAACAGAAAGACAACCTTCACCAAGTTCAACATATATCTTTTCCATTGAATTACTAACGATTTTAGGATTTATGATAATATAGTTATCAAATTTTCCTTCATCATATTCATAAACAACAACGAAATATCTTTTGGGAACACCTATTTGAATAGCAGAAAGCCCCATTCCAGGTCTAAGATCATACTTTTCAGCTAATTCTTCTATTTGACTATTAGTTAAGTATTCAATCATTAAATCAATATTTTTTCTATCTTCATCACTTAATGGAAATTCTACTTCTTTACTAATTTCTCTTAATCTCTTATCTTTTTCATCAATTATATCTTTATTCTTTAACATACTGCATCACCCCAACTGGTGCTATTATACTAAAAAAAAAGAAAAAAGGAAAGCCCTTTTTCTTAATTGTACTAATTAGCCCAACGTGTTCCAATCACGATTACTAATAAAATAAATAATACTAAGATAATTGCATAGATTGAATTATTATTGCTACCATAGTTAGTTGTTGGATAATATTGCATTTGTGGATACATGTTTTGACAACATGATGAACCACCACCATAATAATACATATGACATAGCCTCCTTTTACTTAATCTATTATAAGATATGATAAATGCAAAATTATGTTAATCAATTGAAGCTATTTACATTTTTAAGTGTAAAAATATAAGAATTTATGGTATGATGATATTAAAATAAGAAAGGTAGACAAGAAATGGCAAAAAAACAGAAAGAAAAGAAAATATTTAGATATTTAGATATACCATTATTACTTAGCACTTTGCTTTTATTTATAATAGGTCTTATTATGGTTTTTTCATCTTCTAATGTAACTGCTTATATGTCACATGCAGTAAGTCCTTATAATTATTTTATAAAGCAAGGAATTTTCTTGTTTGTTGGTTTGATTCTATTCTTAATTACGATTCGGTTTAATACTAAATTTTATGGAATGGTCTCCTGGGTTTTACTTACTTTGATAACTGCCAGTTTAGTAATATTATTAATATATGGAAAAGCTACTAATAACGCAATCAGTTGGTTTGATTTTGGACCATTTAGTTTTCAACCTAGTGAGTTTATAAAAGTAATATTTATTGTTTGGATGGCTAGATTTTATGAAGTTAATGAGAAAAAGTTAAATACTTATGGAGCTAGTTTATTTCCTCCAGCAGTTGCTTGTGGGATAGCACTTTTAATAATGCTTCAACCTGATCTTGGTACGGCAATAATATTTTCAGTTATTGTTTTTTGTCTATTTATCTCATCAACTGTATCTGTTGAAGTAAAAACGAAAACATTATTTGGTTGTCTTGGCTTAGTAGGAGCGGTTGGAATATTTATTGCATCAACTGGTAATTCTATTTTACTTGAAAGACAGGCAACAAGATTTGATTTTAAAAATCCTTGTTCAAAACTACTAAATACTGGTTCACAAGTTTGTAATGGATATATTGCGATTAATAATGGGGGATTAACAGGAGTAGGACTTGGTAATTCGACTCAAAAATATTTATATTTACCAGAACCATATACTGACTTTATCTTCGCAATCATAGTTGAGGAATTAGGTGCTATATCTGGTATTGGAATTATTCTTTTATATATGTTTGTTTTATATAGAATTCTAATAATAGGTAAGAGAAGTTATACTAATAGAGGGGCTTTAATGTGTTATGGGATAGCAATCTATATTTTCTGTCATATAGCTATTAACTTATTAGGTTTATTTGGACTTATGCCACTTACTGGAGTACCATTACCATTTATGAGTTATGGAGGAAGTTTTACTATTTGTTTGATTGCTGCTTTAACAATAGTTCAGAGAGTAAGTATTGAAAATAAGATGAGAGATAATTTAAAGAAAAATTAAGTTGAGAATGCTAGTAAAAGGGAAAAATAGCCCCTTTTATTTTAAAATAGTTGTTAACATATAGTAAATATTCGTTTTTATCTAAGTAAAGAAAATATACTAAAATCAATTACATTTTAGTAAAATTTTGTTACAATTGTTGTAAAGAGAAATGTAGATAACATAGTAGTTAATAAAAAAGACTGTCTAAGCAGTCCCTCACACAAGTAAGTATTTAGGGTAAAACCTTTATTTTAACTCTCTATGTCATCTTAAATGGTATTAAAACCGGGCAATTGGTACAGCTACACTAAGCAGAGTTTTAGTTCTATGTCATCTTAAATGGTATTAAGATAAATATAATATGTGAAAGTTATTATTAATAAAATCGAAATAAAGGTAATCCATTTGATGATAATTAATAAGGAGTATAATGTTTATGGGGTTTGATCTTGATTGCCCAGAATTAAGTTGGAAGCAAAAAGAACTTGAACGGTTATGGACAGAATATAATGAAAAATATAAAGAGTTTGATACATGGAAAATGAGTCAGGAAGAACTTTATAATATATTAAAAGAATGTATTGAAAAAAATAAATCATATGAAGAAATATATGGCAAGAATAGGATAAGTAAATACATTGATTACTAAAAATATTATTTTCATACATTTTATAATGAACTTTCTATTTTATTAACAATAATAAAGTAGGAGGTTTTTTTATGACTTGGAAATATCGATATAGAAAACAAATATTAGTAGTTTCTCTTTTTATTTTATTAATTGCATCTTCGATATCTTTATATGTTGTTAAATTTGATAAACAAAAAGAAAAGGATAATAAAAAAGATAGAGAAATAGTATTAACTGAAAAAAAAGAAGTCAAAGAAAAGAATAAAGCAAAAACTACTAATACAAAGATTATGGTTGATATAAAAGGAGAGGTAGTAAATCCAGGTATTTATACTTTAGATGATAATCAGAGAGTAATTGATGTTATAAATATGGCTGGTGGAATTACTAAAAATGCTGATACAAGTGTTTTGAATTTATCAAAAAAACTAAAAGATGAAATGGTTATTATCGTTTATAGTTATTATGAAGTAAAGAATTTTTCTTATGTAAAAGAAGTAGAAAAGAAAGTACAGACTGAATGTAGTAAAGGAATTAATGATGTAGAAAATGATGCTTGTATAGAAGATGATTCAAGTAGTGAAGAAGAGTCTTCTATTATATCTATTAATACTGCGACAAAGGAAGAGTTGATGACACTTACTGGAATAGGTGAGAAAAAAGCAGAGGATATTATTAAGTATAGAGAAGAAAATGGAGAGTTTACTAGTATTGAAGATATTAAAAATGTAAAGGGTATAGGGGATAGTCTGTTTGAAAAGATTAAAGACTATATTACATTGTAATGGACTATTTTATTTGCTATGTATAATAACTGTAGTATTAACTCTTATAAGAATTGAAATTGATATTCCTAGATCTTATGATTTAGGTACAAAGAAAGTAGTTGGAGAAGTATTAGAATATGATATTGATGGTGATTATTTAAAATTAACTATTGATGCGAATGAGAAACTAATAGGAAGGTATTATTTTAAAACTAAAGCTGAAAAAGAATTATTTATTAAAAGTGTAGATGTTTATGATACATTGAGACTAAATGGAGAATTAGAAGAGGCTGAAGGTTCTAAAGATATTTATAGTTTTGATTATAAACAATATTTAAAAAGTAAAAATATTAATTATATTATTAAAATTGATAAAATTACTTTGATTAGTAAAGAAAAGAGTTTTTTTAAAGGTATTAAATGTTTTTTGCTTAAAAGAAATAGTAATCCATATATTAAAGCTTTTATTTTTGGTAATAATAAATCAATTATTACAGATGTAATGTCTTCTTATCAAGAAATTGGTATTAGTCATCTTTTCGCAATTAGTGGTATGCATGTTGGATTATTAACTCTAGTTATATCAAAATTATTAATGAAATTAAATATTAAAGAAAAGTATATATTTATAATTATTAGTTTATTTTTATTTTTCTATTTATTTATAACAGGTGTTTCTCCGTCAATATTAAGAGCTATTTTCTTTTATTTATTTTTTAGCATAAATAAAATATATAATTTTAATATTAAAGGTGTAAATATTTTTTTGTTAATATTTTCTATTTCTTTATTAGTTAATCCATACTATATTCATGAGGTTAGTTTTTTATATTCATATACTATAAGTTTTTCTATTTTGTTAGTAGGTAATAAGATTAATAACGGTTCATATTTTAAAAGATTATTTCTAACATCACTTATTTCATTTATCGTAAGTTTTCCTATAACAATATATTTTTTCAATCAAATTAATATTTTATCTGTATTTTATAATATGTTATTTGTACCATTTATAAGTATGATAGTTTTTCCGTTATCTATAATTACATATATTATTCCTTTTTTTGAACCAATATTTAATGTTTTTATAAGTTTAATGGAATTTTTAGCATTGAAGTTTAATTCTATTAGTTTTTCAAAATTAATCTTTCCTTCATTACCTAGATATTACTATATTTTATATATTGTAGGAGTAGTTATTTTTATATATTTTTATAATAAAAAGATAATTAGTGTTTTACCAATACTTTTGTTAGCTTTATTTAATTATTTATATCCAGTTTTCTTTAATCAAAATTATTTGATGTTTTTAGATGTTGGACAAGGTGATAGTATACTAATTCATTCAAAAGATAAAACTATGTTAGTAGATACTGGAGGAGTTATTAATTACTCGAGGGAGAAATGGCAAGAAAGAAAAAATAAAAAATCTTTAACCAATTATGTAACTATACCTGTACTTAAAAAATTAGGAATACGAAAAATAGATTATTTAGTATTAACTCATGGTGATTTTGATCATATGGGAGAGGCATTAAAACTTATAAAACAATATAGAGTAGAAGATATATATTTAAATCAAGGAAATTTTAATTTACTAGAGAAAAAAGTTATTAAAAAGTATAGACATGTTTATCAAATTAGAGAAAAGGAAGAAATTGTACTTGGAAATATCAATATAGTTCAAATAAATAAAGAGTTTAGTGATGAAAACGATTCTAGTAGTATTTTACTAATGTATTATAAAAATAAAAAAATACTTTTAACTGGTGATGCTTCTAAAAAATCAGAAGAGTATATATTAAATAAATATAATATTGGAAAGATAGATGTTTTAAAAATTGGACATCATGGTTCAAAGACTTCTACTAGTGATGAGTTACTAGAAGAATTAAGACCAAGTCTTGCGATAATATCTTGTGGTAAAAATAATAGATTTAATCACCCTCATAAAGAAACAATTGATAAATTGAAAGAATATAGGATTAAATATTTGAGAACTGATATATCTGGAACAATAAGAATAGACTTATAAATACAAACTAGTATGATATAATTAGTTTAGGATGTGATATTTTATGGATAGAGAAAAAATAACTAAAGCAAGAGAATTTTGTATGCAGGTAAAACAACTTGCGAAGAAATATGATCTACCTTTTTTTGTAGTTACTGATGGAGCTAGTGCTACTAGTAATAATGGTTGTGAAGCTGTAAAAAATGCTAGAAGTAATCATATTAAATGGGAATTGAAAAATAATTTTGATCCAGATGAAGATTGGGCAAAAGAAACTTAAAAAAATTATAAGTTAGGGTAACAAAGCATTGCAATTTTTGTTAAAATTATATACAATTGTCTTATGGTGGTGGTCAAGATGGAAAAAATTAATGAATTTCTTAATAACAATAACTTGACTACTTTAAAACGTTCTTATATGGATGCTTGTAGTAATGAAGATTTTTCATCATTTATATCTACGATTGATGCTTCTGATGAAGTATTAATGAAATATACATCTACACTAGAAGAGGCTATGTGTGAGTATATTAACTGCAAGGATTGTAAAAATATTTTAACTTGTAAAAATAAAGTGGAAGGATTCTGTTATAAACCAGAAGTTGTAGATAACACTTTGCAGTTTTCTTATGTAATGTGTAAGAAAAAGAGAGATTTAGAAGATGCTCAAAGTTATTTAAAAAACATTAAGTATTATGAGATGTCTAAAGATATTGTTAATGCATCTTTTAAAGATTTGTATAAAGATGATACGACAAGAACTCCAATTTTAAAATATATGATGAAATTTATGAAGGATTATAATAGTGGTAAAAAAACTAAAGGTTTATATTTAACTGGTTCATTTGGATCAGGAAAAACATATTTAGTTGCGGCTTTATTGAATGAACTTTCTAAAAAAGGTGTTAAGTGTGTTGTTGTTTATTATCCAGAATTTTTGCGTGATATAAAGGCATCATTTAAAACTGATTATGATGAGAAGTTTAATAGTGTTAAAAAAGCTGAACTTCTTCTTATAGATGATATAGGTGCAGAAGCCGTTACAAATTATTCAAGAGATGAAATATTATCTCCAATTTTACAATTTAGAATGGAAGAACATCTCCCTACGTTTTTTACATCAAACTTAACGTTAGATGAGTTAGAAAATCATCTTTCAATAACGTCTAGTGGTGTTGATAAAGTTAAAGCTCGAAGAATTTTAGAAAGGGTTAAGCAACTTTCGATGCCAATGGAATTAGTGAGTAAAAATAGAAGGGATTGATAGTATGGAAAAAGTTGATTATATGATTAGTTTAGAGGAATTATTTAAAAGGGATAAATTCCAAATAAGTGATCTTGTTAAGGCACTAAATATAGATGAAGGAGACGAAATCATTAATCGACTTTTTCTATTTTTAAATGCAAAAATAGATAATTTTCATGAAGGTACTAACTTGGATTATTTACAAACTGGTGTTGGAGTGATTTCAGATATAATAGAAGAATACTCTTCGGTTAATCATAAAATGATAAAGAAAAAAACAAAAAAACTCTATGAAAAGATTGTAAGAATACAAACTGAAAACATAGAAAAATTTCAAAATCCGATTGAAACATTAAAAGAATTTAAGAAAGTTATATTAGCAATTGATAAACTTGAAGAGGTAAATTTAAAAAGAGAATCTAAGTATTTTGGTTTTTTGAAGTTTATTACTTGTGATATTAAAAGTTTAGATTATTTAGAAGAAACTTTAAAGAGGTTTCCAAATATAGTTAATGCTAAAGATAAAAAAGAACGTACTATATTTTCTACTATTTTTAAAGAATATTTAACTGAAATTAATAGTGATGAATTTAATAGAGAAAAGATTATGTATTATAGTAATGTATTATCTTTAATAAAAAGTCATGTACAATTTGAACTTGATTCAAAAGATAAGAGTTATTGTAATTCAAAACTAAAACAAAGTATATCAAAGTTATATTATCAAGATGATAACTATTCAGAGAAAAAAGAACTACTTGCTGATTTGAAAACCTTTTTACAGAATGAAGATGTAGAAAAGATTGGAATAGGTCAATTATTAGAAAATTATCATATTAGTACAGCTTTTCCTAGGAAAGTAAAAAACGAAATAGATCAATTGATGAGAAAACCTAAAAAGGTATCATCTGGTAGAGTGATTGTAGATGATTATATTATTACTATAGATGGTTTGAATGCTAAAGAAATTGATGATGCATTATCAATTAAAAAATTAGAAAATGGTAATTACTTATTGGGTGTCCATATTGCTAGTGTGTTAGGATATTTATCATATAAGTCTCCTTCTGTTGTTGAAGCAATATCAAGAAGTAGTAGTATTTATTTACCAGGTCGTTGTTGTCATATAGAAGGATTAGAATGTGATGGATTAATACCGATTTTTCCTTATCAATTTTCGGCAAGTAGCGCATCATTAGTTCAAGGAAAGCCACGACTTACCAACTCATATTTTTTTGAAATTGATAATCATGGTGATGTAGTAGATAGTGATTTTAGAAAAACAGTTATTTCTAATAGCAAAAAATGTAGTTATCAAGAAATAAATGATGTTATAAAAAAAGGAACAACTAATCCTCAATTAGAAAATACAGTTAGATTACTTGATGAACTTACTTACAAGTTAGAGGAAAAAGATCAAGCAAAATCAATTTATCTAGATATAAAAAATAAAAAGATTGATCCATCAGATGCTAAAGTAAGTACTAATAGTAGGGCTGAGAGAATAGTTGGACAAATGATGAAGCTTACTAATAGTAAAATTGCTGATTACTTTGCACATTCTAGTGAAGGATATCCATTTCTATATAGAGTGCATGAGATGAATGCTGAAAATATAAGCGAATTAGAAAGTGCAATTAAAAAATTATCTCCTGCTAAAGATAGGGAAAAGTTTGATAATTTATATAATGCTTTAACTAGTATGTATCCGAGTGCTTATTATGATTTAGAAGGTAGTCATGAAGGACTAGGTTTAAAACATTATTGTCATGGTACTTCACCATTAAGAAGAAGTGCTGATATTGTAGTTGAACACGCACTTGACGTTTGTTATTTTAAGATACCTAGTGACAAAGATTTATATCTTTTAGAAGAGAATATTAAGGAAAACAGGGATATTATTAATGCTAAGAATAATGATATAGATTATTTTATTGGTCAGTATTGTAGAGAAAAACAAAAAATAAAAACAAGATAATGTAAAGAATTAGAAATTATTTTTTAAAGTAATAAAAAAATATTGAAACTTTCTAAAAAATAGGATATGATTAGTGTATATAATAAAGGAGAGTTTGTATGGAAAAGAAAAACAAAAATTTTGTAGAAAAAAATAAAAAACAAATAGTTGCAATAGCGCTTGCTTTGGTATTACTTTTAGGTGGAACTTATGCATGGTTAACTTTAACTTTAAATGGTACTAAGAAAGTAAGGATTGAAGCTGGTACTTTAGCATTGGAATTAAATGAGGGTGATGCTATAAATGTAGCTGATTCCTTACCAATGTCTGATACTGATGGTTTGGCAACAACACCATATACATTTACTTTGAAAAACACAGGTAATGTAGCAAGTGAATATACTATCTATTTAGATAATGGAACTATTAGTGAAGGTGATACACTAATGGATGATAGCATTGTAAAATATAGTTTAACAAAAACAGGTGCAGATACAAAAACGGCTTTAGTTTCTACATTAAAAAGTGGTGAAGCTTCAGAAAGAGTTTTAGATACTGGAACTATTCAACCAGGTGAAGAATATAATTTAGATTATACATTAAGATTATGGATAAAAGATGATGCAACAAATTCAGATATTCAAGTTACTAGTTCAGATGGTACAGTAGTAGGAAAGGTTTTTGCTGGTAAACTTAGAATAGAAGCAAGTCAAATTAAAGAATAGCATTTATGCTATTTTTTCTTTGCAAAATTTAGAAAGTGTGCTATGATATATTTGTAAATGCAGAGATAAAGGACATGATTTGTTAAGAAACAAATAAAGAGAGTCTATGGTTGGTGAAAATAGATAATGCCTTATTAAGTTACTACCTTTTTAGCAGAACTATCAAAAGTAGTTCCGGGAGACCGTTATAATAATTAAGAAAAATAATGGATGGTACCGTGTTAAGCACTCCTATAATAATATAGGTGTGCTTTTTTTGTAGGGGGAGGAAAAGTAAAGATGAAAAAGTTTAGTACTTCATTAACAATTACAACAAGAGAGTTTTTAACCAGATATTTGGGTGTTGACTATACACTAGATAAACATCTAACTCATAAAGGAATGAAAATGATTCTAGTCGAAAAGAAAAAGAAGCTTCCAAAGAGAGTTGGCATTGATCATGTTAATTTTGAGGATATCGCAACAGGCAAGTATTTATTAGTGAGAGCGGAGTCGGCTAAGAAAAAGAAATCTCAAATTATTGCTTATAAAAATCCAGATTATAAGTCTGGTATGCAATTGTTAGAAGAATTAGAAATGTCTGAGAAAGAAATGAAAAAAAGAAGAGAAGAAATATTGATGGAGCAAGGTTTAGAATATGATGCTTTTTCCATAGTTAAGGAAATAGAACACTTAGTTGGGGAAGAGTATGAAGATTATAAGGTTATGCAGCATATATCAAGAACGGCTATGTTCCAAAAATCATTTCATAAGAGTAAAAAAAGAAAATAAAGGAGATATGTATTATGATAAATATAAAAGAAAATGAAAAATTAAGTGTAATGAATCATTCATGTGCACATTTACTTGCTCAAGCAGTAAAACATTTATATCCAGAGGCTAAGTTTTGGGTTGGACCAGTTATTTCAGAAGGATTTTATTATGATATAGATTTAGGTGATAAAGTAATAACAGAAGAAGATTTACCTAAAATAGAAAAAGAAATGAAAAAAATATCTAAAGATGGAAAGAGAATAGTTAGAGAAGAACTTTCAAAAAAAGAAGCTTTAGAAAAATTTGGTAATGATCCATATAAAGTTGATTTAATAAATAGAATGGATGAAGATAGTACTGTTATTAGTTGTTATACACAAGGAGATTTTACAGATTTATGTCGTGGACCTCACGTTGATACTGTAAAAGAATTGAAATATTTTAAATTATTAAAGGTTTCAGGAGCATATTGGAAAGGTGACGCTAAAAATAAGATGCTTCAAAGAATTTATGGTATTTGCTTTCCAACAGAAGAGGAGTTAAATGAACATTTGGAATTCTTAGAAGAATGTAAGTTGAGAGATCATAGAAAATTAGGAAAAGATTTAGGTATATTTATGTTCTCAGAGTTAGTTGGTAAAGGATTACCAATGTGGTTACCAAATGGCTTTATTTTAAGAAAGACTTTAGTTGATTATATTACAAATAAAGAATTAGAATTAGGATATAAACATGTTATGACTCCATCACTTGGAAATGTTGAATTATATAAAACTAGTGGACACTGGGATCATTATCAAGAAGACATGTTCCCATCAATGGAATTAGATGATGAAGCATATGTTTTAAGACCAATGAATTGTCCTCATCATATGATGATGTTTAAAAATTCACTACATTCATATAGAGATTTACCTATAAGAATTGCAGAAGTAGCTAATGATTTTAGATATGAATCAAGTGGATCACTATGTGGAATAGAAAGAACTCGTGCTTTTACTCAAAATGATTCTCATATATTTTGTACTCCTAGTCAAATCAAAGATGAATTTGCTGGTGTTGTAAAACTAATACTTGATGTATATAAAGATTTTGGTTTTAACGATTACGAATTTAGACTATCATTAAGAGATAAAAATGATAAAGAAAAGTATTTTGATAATGATGAAATGTGGGATATGGCAGAAAATGAACTTAGAAAAGTGTTAACTGAATTAAATATTCCTTACTATGAAGCAGAAGGTGAAGCGGCTTTTTATGGACCAAAATTAGATGTTCAAGTAAAGAGTGCAATTGGTCATGATGTAACATTATCTACTTGTCAATTAGATTTCTTATTACCTGAGAGATTTGAACTTGAATATGTAGATGAAGGTGGTAAAAAGGAAAGACCTGTTGTTATTCATAGAGCTATTTTAGGTTCTCTTGATAGATTTATAGCATTCTTATTAGAAGAGACTAAAGGTGATTTGCCTACATGGCTTGCTCCTGTTCAAGTTAAAGTTATTCCTGTATCTAGTGAACATCAAGGAGAGTATGCAAAGAATATAGAACTATATTTGAAGGAAAATGGTATAAGAGTAGAAAGTGATCTTAGAAATGAGAAACTAGGATATAGGTTAAGAGAAGCTCAAACTGCTAAAATTCCATATACTTTAATTATTGGTGATCAAGAAAAGGAAAACGATACTGTTAGTTATAGACTACATGGACAAAAAGAAACAACAACTGTTTCAAAAATTGAATTCTTAAATTTAATGAAAGATGTTATAGATAATAAAAAATAATAATTAATAGAAGGCTTCGTAGAAGTCTTTTATTTACAGGACGTTTAAAGGAGATAGTATATGGCATATAGTAATAATGCAAAATTACAACAGATAAAAGAGATGTTTAGATCATCTAAGATTGAGATAGTAGAAGATGAAATTAAATTATATTTAATTGATTATCCAAATGATAGCTATGCTAAGTCTTTGTATGCTGATATATTAAGAGTTAGTGGAAAGTATGAAGAGGCAAATGATATATATCAAGAAGTATTGATTGATGCTAAATCAAAAAAAGCAATAGGAAATGCGTATGTTGGTTTAGCAAAAATAGAAATGATTAATAAAAACTATGATGAAGCAAAAAAGTATGCTAATATGGCTATAGAAAATGATTTTGAATTTTCAGGAAATCTTCTTTTACACAGAATTTATGTAAGTAATAATGAACCATATAAAGCTCTTGAGGTTCTTAATTTTAAGGATGAAGAGATAAACAAAAGATATAACGATTTAATAAGAATTAATAAAGCTCGAGTATATATAGATATTGGTAATATAGATTCAGCAAAAAAAGAACTTAGACATGCTAATCCTAGTTTTAATGAGTATAAAAAACAGAAGTATTATTGTTTAGCTAGGATAGAAATGACTAATTCGAATTACGATAAAGCAAATGATTATATTGATTCAGCATTAAATTTGGATAATCGAAAAAATAAATTACATCTACAATTACTTTTGACTAGGGCTAATATTTTAACAAGATTAAATAGAGGATATGAAGCTTTAACTATTTGCAAAGATATTATAAAGTTAAGTAATGGAACAAAACAAAGAGCTTATATTACCATGGGTGATATATACATGAGTCAAAAAGATGAAAAAACGGCATATAGTTATTATTCAAAAATAGATGATCCATCGATAATACCTTATGCTGATTTAAAACTGGGAGCTTTATATATTCAAAAATTTGATTATGAAAAAGCATATGAATATTTGTCTAAAATAGATATTACACAAGATGAAAAAATTAAAAATGGGGTATATTATTATTTGGCGTTAATAGAATTTAAATTGGGATATTATGATAAAAGTATAAAGTTAGTAGATAAGATTAATAAAGATTTTATGGATATTAGAGAGATAAATGCTTTAAATAGAATAAAAGTTTATTCCATGGTAAAAGAGGGGATACCTTTTCATAGAGATAATTACACATATACAGAAAAACAAATACTTAATTATGATGCTGAATTAGCAATTAATCATATATTTGATAAACATGTAGATAATAGTTGTAATAGTAGTTTTTCTGAGACAATCGATGTAAGAGAACTTTTTTATAATATTGGTGCTAAATTAGATCAGAAATATAAATATGGTTCTTATGATATGGATCTTTATATAATACCATATCCAAGAATTGGATATTCACCTGTTCATAATAAGATGATAAATGAACTAGAAGTTATTACTTTACCAAATAGTAAACAAATACTTTCAATGTTTCCGGTTTATTATGAATCAGATAAAGGTTTTTGTATGGAAAGTGAAGATTTAGATGAATATAGTAGTGGTAAAAATAAAACTAAGAGACTTTCTGCAATAGAAAAATTTAATAAAAGATATGGAAAAAATTAGGGAAAAGTAAATTCTTTTTACAATAATAGATGTAGAAGGAAGTTACTTTTCTTTTTCATTCTTAAAGTAGCTTCCTTCACAATATTTAGGAGGTAGAAATGTTAGAAACAAAAGAAAAATTTTATACTTGTCGTAGTGATAGAGCATTTAAAGAAGTATTTATGAGGGAGGATAGTAAAGATATATTATCAAAAGTACTTGAAGCTGTTTTAGAAGTAGAAGTTAAAGATATTAAGTTCTTAAATTTAGAGAGAAATGTAGATAATATTCATGTAAGAAGAAAGTACTTTGATATGTTTTTGGATACTAATATAGGAAAGATACAAGTAGAAGTAAATGCAGATTATGATATGTCAAAGAAATTAAGAAATACAGCATTTATATGTGATACATATTCACATTTAACATTAAAAGGAGAGAAGTATACAGATGATATTTTAGTAATACAAATAAACTTAAGTTATGAAAATGTAA
>OLWB01000150.1_pt1 | contig 71441 bp, 88 predicted proteins | sample 1673331 | NCBI WGS metagenome assembly OLWB01 (sample SAMEA3178943, study PRJEB25190) | human gut metagenome | biome: human gut; feature: human-associated habitat; material: faeces | place: Austria | collected 2013
TTCTGCAGGGTGTGCCAGGAATGATAATTCGGTATCATTTCATCATGCCATGTTTACCCATCAGTGCCGGAACTCCGAAAAGTACGGTATCAATTTCTTTCCCTATAGTTCTTATTGGGTTAGACAACAAGACGCATTAAAATGTATTCTCAAAGTGAGAATGTATTTTAATTTGCGTCATGTTTCCGCTTCTGCAATGCTTACTAAAGTGGAGTTACCTAAAAGGTAGTGGAACTTTACTAAGGATTGCAGAAGGGATAAAGAAACATACCTTAGAAGGGTGGGTGGGTTTACCGATAGCAAAACTATTGGAGCGTAACAAAGTGAAGCGATTAAGCCTTTTTGGTTCTTTTTTGGCGTTTGAAAAAAGAACTCCCCCCAATGAGGGGGGAAGGAACCTTTAAGCAACCTTTGTATTTTTCTCTTCTTCAACTTCTTCCACATCTAGCCTTATATTTAGATGCTGGGCTATGAATTTACTACCTTTAATAGCATCTGCCAATACAGTAAATAAAAATTTAGGTTCTTCTTTTATTGCTTTGCACCATGATTTTAAATAAGCCGCATTTTCTTCTCTGACGGTTACAGAAATACCCAAATATACACCAGACAAAGCCGATATTAATTCTGCTACAAGTTCTTCACGCCCATAATTGAATTTATCATTTTCATAAAATCCTTTTCGATTTAGTCTATTTTTAACACCTGTACTATGTCCCATTTCATGTAATTCTGTACCATAAAAACTTTCTCCGTCCTTAAATTGGCTCTTTAAAGGTAAAGTAATGCTATCATTTGATATTGAATAAAACGCACTATCACTAGAAACCGTTTGAATAGGACATACCCAATTTTGATTCTTATTCATTTCATCAAGTATTGGATTTACATACATTTCTTTCTCTTCTTGTGGCTGTTCCTCTCCTGAAAATTTAGCCTTTAATATATCCCATCTATTGGGATATTTTTCCGCAAAGTTTGTTTGGTCTAAATTAAAAACTTGGAAATATTTTGTATAAGCTGCTAAACGGTATTCTTTTTGTTCTTCTTCTGATAATTTGTTATATTCATCATATGAAATTTTTTCATTTGTCTGACGATGATAAGCACAAAATAATGTATAATAAACAGGAAAAGCAACAGCACCTTTTAGAACATTAATACCTTCGTTTCGTGCTTGATTGAATGTCAAAAAAACAGGAGTTTGATAATTATATTTTTCACACAAAAAATAAAGTAAAAAAGCGTTTCCACCACTATAAGTACGACCTGTTAAATTTTGTGGTAAAAAGTTCTGTTTAGAGTTGACTTTAGAGAACCAAGGTTTTTGCCAATTCATAGACAAGCTTTCAATTTTTTCAACCATAAGGTTTACAAACTTCTCTGCATTTTTATCAAAAGTAGATTTCATAATTTTGTTTGCTGTTCTTTATACTGGCAGCCAAACCAGCTTTAAAAGTTTATTTATCTCTTTATTTTCAATACTCAAAGATAGTAATTTTCTATAAATGTCGCAAATAATAAGACAATTATTTTTGTTAAAAATAGTTTATAATCGGCTGATTTTTAACGTATTATCTTTTCCCTAAAGTTTTATATATTTTGGGTGAGAGATAAGGTTTTATAAACGGAATATTCCCTTTAGGGAACATGAAGTCTATAAAACCGAATATCCAATGCCTTGCTTTTGTAGGTGCTTCATAGAAGCGGTGAAAAAAGCAAAGCATTGGATATACCTTAGAAGGGTGGGTGGGAAAATGCGTTAGGGATTGCAGCGGAAAGCCCACAGCGTAGCGAGGACTTGCAGCGAAAAGCCCGACCTGAAAGGTAACGCCCTATTTATTTCTTCTATTCATCAATCTTACTTTTTCATAACGTAAATACCTATACAAAGTAGCCTTACTTCCAATGTGTAAAATTCTACATATTTCATCTATAGAATAATCCCGATTTTCATATAAACGCTTTGCTGCTATAGCTTTTCTCTTTGCATCTTCCGATAACCCTATAGGTCGTCCCGTAAGTTTCCCTCGTTCTTTTGCAGCTTGTAATCCAGCCCTAGTTCGTTCTACTATTATTTCACGTTCATATTCAGCCAATGAAGCAAAAATTCCAAATTGACATCTTCCTAAAGCACTATTAGTATCAATACCATCAACTATGCTTTTGAATGCAATTTTTCTTTTCTGCAAACAATCAACTATATAAACTAAATCTTTCAAAGAACGTCCTAATCTATCTAGCTTCCAGATAACAAAAGTATCACCTTCTCGCAAATATGCAAGGGCTTTATCTAATTCGGGTCTATCCTTTACTCCTGATACTTTTTCCTCAAATATAAGTTTGCATCCGGCTTCTTTTAAAGCATCTAGCTGCAAATCTAAATTCTGTTCCCTCGTTGAAACACGAGCGTAGCCTATTATCTCCATTTTATTTAAATCCAAGTTTCATAAATTCAACTATTCGCGAAACTATTTTAAACTAGGGCTTTCCCCCCTGTTATTACCTCTAGTACTATTATAAATCAAAAGTACAGAAAAAGGGTACGATTCCGGAAGGGCTGTATCTTTCAGATAAAAGCCTCTATCAGGAATGCCATATACATAATGAGATTTCCCCTTGTCCGATACCAGACGCATATAATACCCTTCTTTTTCCAATCGATCCCGGAACTCTTTCACGTTGTCGCATTCCTGACGCAAACGATCCATGACGGAAAGCAACTCGTCCTTGAGTAATGGATTAAAGAACTTTCCTTTTGATAACATATCTAACATATTTTCGTATGTATCTTCCCCCAATATGATTTTCCATTCCGCATTAGTATAAGCCTTAGTCATATCAGGATTAATCGTTTTAAAGGTTTCCGACTGCCCTAGAAGATCCTTCACCCGTTCTTTTGCATTATGGCTGCGCAAAGCCTTGTGCAAAGCTGTGTCAAAGAAATATTGCCGGTACTGGGATTCTCCCAACGTCTTGTTCCGGGAAGACTTTCCTTTCTCCATAACTTCAAGCCCATGTTTAAGCTCTAGCTCTCGCATGATCTTTCCGGAACGTCCCTTGCTGTAACTATCAGAGATCCACAAGCCGTTTAAGTCTATCGTAGTGGCAAGTATATGTACATGCCGGTGGTCTTTATCATCGTTCTTTATGATGGTGTAGCAAGAATCACCGTACCCCATTCTTTCTAAATATTCTTTCGCTATTTCAGAAAACTTTTCGTCCGGAAGATCCTCCCCTATCGGGCTGCTAAGAATAAATTCTATATATGGTGATTTCACACGATCATTCAGACCAGCAACAAGGGACATATTACGATACATATTAATAAGAGAATCACCAGAAGAATTATATAATTCCCTAGCTACACCGCTTTCAATCTTCTTTAACTGATAATCGATTTTGCGGTTTAATGCTTCTCCTACAAACGGGTCTTGTATCTCCGCTATCATATTAGTTTATCTGTTATTTGCTTCAACTCTTTAATGTACATTTCTATACTTTCCAATGAAATACGAATGTTTTCATCAACAGGCAAAGAGTTAACGTGCTTTGCAAGTTGATTCAAATTAGTACCTATTTTTTTCAGTTCAAAGACGGTTTGAATATCCGCTTTTGAAGTTATCCTTTCCCCTAAAACAGATTTTCTTAAATACATAGAAAGTGTTACACCTTCAGCTTTAGCTCGTCTGAAAACCTGTTCCTTTTCTTCTTCAGAAAGACGTGCCCGAATAACTTTAGTTCTATTCTCTTTCATTCTATATTCCTATTCTCTATTCTAATGTATGTGAGTGAAACGAACATCACTCGGCAGCTCGGCTGTCGCAAGGTGGGTTTTGTAGCTACAAAACCACACCTTGCATATACAAAGATAGATAAAAATTATAAAGCACCAAAACTTTAAGATCTATACTTTCGGAAAAATCAACCCAAAGAACTGATTTCCTAATTAACTAAGTAACCAGATAACTTAACAAAAGGAAGAACTGAAAGCATGGCAACAAGAAACAACTAGAAAACTGGTTTATTAGAAAACCAATTAACTAATTAATAAATAAATCAAATAACTTATTAACTAGATAACTAATTTATTGATTGTATAATTAATTAACTAATTGGTTGATTAATTTGTTATACAATAAGATTATTAGTTAATTATTTATTAAACAAGCTGATTAATTTGTTAGTTAGATTATTAATTTATATATTGCGGAAAATTTAAACTCGTAACATTATGGGAAAAATATTACCGGGTATATTCGTAGCATTCGAGAACCCAAAAGGTGGAACAGGTAAATCAACATTAACAGCCTTGTTCGCAGGATATGTACATGAGAGCCACGAGCAGACAGGTTTAACCATTGGCGTTGTTGATATAGACGATGCGCAAAATACAATGGGGGAGTTAAGAGCTTTCGATGAAGCACAACAGGAAGAGGATATAAAAGACGAGTATGAAGTAATGAGTATATCTTCATCAGACTTCATTAACAGCATAGAATTTCTCAAAGAAAGTTTCGATATAATAGTGGTTGACTTTCCGGGAAACTTGAAACAGGCAGGAGTAGTAGAAACCCTGATGATGATGGATGTGGTCATTATACCTTTTGCTCCTTCAAAAATCGAAGTATTGCACACTGTAAAGTTCTACAATTACTACAAGGAAAATATCTTATCTAAACGAGAAAGTCTAGGTTACAAAACAATAGTAAAAGGATTGCCCAATAAGGTAACACCTAATTTGCTTGAATATAAAGAGCTTATAGCAAACAAAGACAATTTACCTTTCGAGCTACTGAACAATCATATCAAGGAAAGCAAAGTTAATTACCAAAGAAACCTTTCTACGATAATAAACAACTATAATCACACCTGTGATGATTTCGGAGAAGAAATGATACAATTATTAATCAATTACGTTAAAAAATGAAATTATGGCTGAAGAAAAGAAAAATACAGGAAAACCCAAAACATCAATGTTCGCATTGGTACAGGCTGGTAAAGAAGAAGCTAAGAAAGTTCAAAGTATAAAATCTGTTTCATCACAACAGACTTCAGAAGAGAAAATTCCGGAAGTACAACCAGAAGCCAGCACCACAGAACCAGCTAAAGTTGTTGCTCCAGTACAAGAAGAAGAAATCATTCAGGAAAATGAGAATATGACAGAAGAACCTTCAGAATTTCCCGAATCATCTTTTCCTAAAGGTCTTTCTTTGCTTTTCGCTAAAAGAGAGATAATAGACACGGAAACGATAAAGATACCTAGAGAGTTCCATCAAGAACTTAAAATACTATCTACAATGTCAAAAGTTCCAATGATGCAAATGCTAGGAAATCTGCTTGAAGCATTTTTGGAAGAAAATAAGAAAGAAATAGCAAGCTATAAACGCAAATTCATAAACGGTACTTTAGGAAAAAAATAGCCATAAGGAAAGGTTGTTTTACCTTTCCTTATCATCTTAATTAGTAAATCATTGGCAATAGAAGACATGTAAATAATCAACTAAAAAATATATATGGGAATAATAAAAGTGCAATGCTCTTGCGGTATGCTATGGCTAAGTGAAACACTTGGCGGTTATGATACCATTTGCGACCATGACGGAAAGATTTGCGGTGCGGTCAACTACCAAGATGAACAGTTCCAAATCATTCAGCCGGAAGAATGCAAGAAGCACAAAAGGGACACAATGAAAGAACTCAAAGGGGCTTTGCAACAAGTTAAAATGGAAATAGGGTAGGGGATTTCCTACCTTACTTTCCATTAAGAGATAACCGGTTACTGGTTTTGTTTTGGTTCAACCCCAACAGAACGCAAATATTTATACAAAGTTCTCGTGGAGATATTGAGAATTGAAGCGATCTCTTTTGCTGAATAGAAGGGATCTTTTGACAGATACATTTTCTTTGCTTGCTCGGCTTTCTTTTTCGCTAAATCATTTAAGCCGGGCTTTCTTCCTCCTGTTCTTCCCTCACGTTTTGCGACTTCCCAACCTGCAACCGTTCTTTCTGTACGTAAAACCTGATCGATTTCTGCCAACATTGAAAATATCGGGATCAAAAGTTTCCCGGAAGGAGTGGACGTATCGATATTATGCGTTACATCGACAAGATGCGCTCCCTTATTCATTATTAGATCTACATTCGTCCGGATTTCCTTCATGGATCTGCCTAAACGATCCAACGACCAGACATATAAGATATCCCCAGTTCTAAGATCTTCTAATGCCCGGATTAATTCAGGACGTTCTTTAAACGCTGATTTTTTTTCTTGATAAATTTTCTCACAACCAGCCTTTTCTAATGCTTCCAATTGCAAAGCTGGATTCTGATCCGGAGTCGATACACGTGCATATCCTATCTTCATTATAATACGAGGATTTTAATTCTTCATTAAACATTTATTGAGGATTTTAATTCTTCACTTTTTATTTAATGAAGAATTAAAACCTTCATCTTTCATTTGCTTTAGAGCAGCTTCCAACTGGCTCTTTCAAAAATAACTATAAAAGATACCTCACTGTATATCCTAGATATAGCATGAATGCAATAAAAAACACTCCAGAAACAAAGAATGGTATCTTTTCACCTACTATCATATTAATCAAAGTATACAGCATGAAAACTGTCCCTGCATATGCAAAATAAGGGAATGTTCCTTGAAGGAATATTCCGAGAACTGTTAAACATAAGCTTAACAGAAAACAACCTCCAGTTGCTAACCGTTGATCTTCGTGCATATCTGTTTTCCCAAGTAAAATTATTATATTGCAAAGCATAGCACAGGCTCCAATGATACAAACTAACGAGGTATCTAAACTATCCATTTTATACTAATTTACATTATTTAGCCAATCTAGAGCCTCCTGCAACGTATAGGCATACTCCGCATGATAAATATATGAAACTTCATCACCTTGCCTATATTCACGGTTATTGTCTGTTTCTCCTAGAATGTACTCCATGTTTGGAGTTCCTAATCGATGCACACCTATACAATAGGTCAGATTTTCCACTCGTTGGCTTTTTTTAGTTGCTAAAAGAAATATCCTTTCTGTATCAATTGCCATATTATTACTCCTTTCTTATTATTTGAAATTATTGCAAATGGCTTATATTTAACCACCATCCATCAGTTTCTAGTACATTTTCCCTACTATTATTATCCTGTATAACTATATGATCATCGTATAATCCATATGTATCACTACAGTCTGCACAAGTGAAGCCTATGGAAACATTGTACTTCATAAACAACTGAAGTAAATCTTTCTTCAAATCTTTAATATCATCATCAGTCATATCTATTATGCTTTTATCATTTTACTTTTTGTAAAGGTAGTAAAATAATTTAGTAAAACAATAAAGTAAAACGTGTTTTTTCTTGATATATGCCCAAAAAAACATTTTACTTAACGTATACCAAAAGTAAAATAGCTGTTGTTTCTCTTTCTCACCTCTGATTAAATGAGATTGGAGAATTATTACTTTCCTCAAAATATGACAATTTGTCATGCCCGATAGTATTTTTCCGAAAGTATGATGATATAAACTGAAGGAAAAATATCATTTTTCCGGTCATTTCTTCTGTCCCCCTTTGGGGGATTATAGGGGGTTTAGGTTTTTAGGTTATATTAAGAAATATGGTGTAGCCTTTTACACAGCTGGAAAAAATCACTTTTCATTAATTATCTAAAAATCAACACTTTAATTTTTTTCGATATCTTTAATATGGTGTAGTATTTTACACAGCTAAATTCAAAAGTGTAGTGTTTCACACAGCTAAATTTTCAAAAGTGTAGCATTCTACACAGCTGGAAACCTAAAAGTGTAGTGTTTTACACAGCTGGAAACCCAAAAGTGTAGCATTCTACACAGCTGGAAACCTAAAAGTGTAGTGTTTTACACAGCTGGAAATGTTAACAGAATTGAAAAGTGTAGTGTTTTACACAGCTAGATAATCTTTTCCGGTTCAGGTGTCACAGTAGGTGGATTTTTAACTATAAATTCCTTTGGCTCACGTGTCACAGTCGGAGCATTACTAGTTAATCCAAACTCTTCTGGGGTTTTTCCAAATACCCGAAAGAAATTTTCCCTATATACTTCCTCTTTCAGTGCCTTGTTTTGTGGAGAATTAGCCCATGCCAAATAATCTTCATACAAGTTTCGATCAGATTTTATATCTTCAACTTTGTTAACCCGATCTCTGCCTACCGCACAATTAGGAAAAGCTAAACCGGCGTATCTCCATAACAGATCACTATAGAATCTTTGAGTAAACATAGCGGTATAGCGTTCATCAAAATAATCAAGCGTTTCTTGAGAAAATTCAAAATCTACCGTATATGCCCATTTATCATTAGCACCTTTAACGTACTTAAATTGAAAGTTGGTAAATCTCAAGTGTTCATTTATCCCCTTCAAAACTTTTGTTACATTTCTTTTCCTTTCCTTATTCTCTTCAAAATTGAGGTTGAACAATTTAGCCAACTGATCAACGGTTAATCTGTAACTAGGTGCATCTCCTGTTTTGATTTTATACTTAATAAGATATATCATTTTCGATAGTTCCAAATAGAAATATCGATATTTGGAAGGTAACTCTCTATAATCCTGACTTTCAATTAGATTATAGAGAGTATAAACAGAATCCTTTATCAGATTATTCAGAGTAGCACTATATAATCTTTTCGTCCCTTTCTTGGTTTTAAAATTTGTCCGGATTTCAAATTTGGTAAGGATCTGAATAAATATATATGAAGTGCCTTCGTTTGTAGAAACAGGATAAGACATATTTTCTAAGCCAAGTTTATAAAGGGCGGCTTCAAAAACGGTTTCTATGGGATGGCTTATTTCCTCCCCGTTTATATCCTTACAGATATAATGAGGTGAACGTTTTCCAAAAAGATCCTTCAGCTGTTCCTTAGATAGTTTTCTTTGAAGATTTGTCCGATTATAACCCATTTTATTACAAAAATCCTCTATTGAGAACCATGATTCACCAAATAGATCTCTAATATGATTCCCACAAAGGTAAATTATAATATCTAGCATTACACTACCGCCAGAATCATATAAGCGCTCAACTAGCCCAGAATTGTAACTTTCGCTTAATAGGCGTGGAACCCGGCTTAATTCTTTTTCCATAATAAATTATCATTTATCCTTTTTCCGTAACTCTGATTGTACTTTTTTATCGTATGCTTCCCCTCTTGATTCTAGATATTCAAATTTAACTGTATCATCTACAATCTTAACGTGGAAAATAAAGAATGCTCTATAATCTCCTATACGAATCCGATATACTGATTTATAAGCAATAAGTTTCTTGCAATTAGTAATTTCATCAATACCATTAGCGTTCTTCACTTCCCGGATCATATCAAGGACAGAAGACAGAACTTTCCCTGATAATTTATCTACTGCCTTTAAAAATGGCTTTGAATATTCTACATTCATGATAAACCATATTTCTGTTCAAAGGCTTTTTGTTCGGCTTCACTAACCATGACGTGCCCTTCAGGTTGATTCTTGGAAAGAAACGTATAAGTTGTTATATCTTCTAAATCATTAGCAGCGGAGATCAATAAGCCTTCCATAAAGGCTTTAGCTGATTTCCCTTCCTTAGCTGCTTGTACGGATAGCACAGTTATAACGTCTTCCGGCAGATCCAACAGTTTCTTTCTCTTATCAATTTGGGTGTTTGAGATTGTTGTTCCCATAATCATTTATGTTTTAAATTAATAATCTATATCTTTGCATGAATTAATCGCCCAACAAAGATATATAACATATACAATATATATAACATATATAAGTTATATAACATTCGAATTTTTTGATATATTAAATTATAAATACATATTTTAACATCAAAGAAATGGATAAACTGACTTTGGAAGATTCTTTCCGCGAGCTTATTAAACAAAGAAAGTGGTATGTAAATTCCCTACGTTCGCCTATTCAGGCGAAATATGATAAAGCAACCTTTCAAAAAGGGGGCAAAGTTCCTGAAGAACGAATCCGGGACTATTTAGCTGCCGCTGGTTGGAAATGTGTTCAGCCTGAATTATGGGAGAAAACATAAAAATTACAATATTTAACTACAAAATTTTTGCTGCTTTAAATATTTATTTGAATTTTGCATTCAATATAACGAACCTTTTTTTAAACTGAAGTTCTCTTTCCTTTTTCAAGATCTATTTGCTACTTCAAAAATTCCGCTTTCTTTCCTTGCAATTTTGACTCTATCACGCAAAGTATCTATAATAGGAATATTCCGATCAATCCCATACATATATAAAATAGGATCGGAAGCATCACCTGATATAACTTTCACTGTCTTGTTGCCAAATACTAATTGCAAGAAATTTTGTTTTTCTGAATAATCAATCACTCTATATAATTCTAAATGTTCCTCTCGCCTTGAGATTATACCATGCCTGAAAATCAGTTCATCCTTAGTAATAATCCACTTTGTAGCAAACAGCGTGTCTATATATGTGTAACACAACATAAGCCAAACGACTAAAAACAGCACCATCAACGCATAGTGTACAGGCATTTCTAAATCCCAATAAATAGCAGAGAACGGGAGTAAAGATGCGACAACAATTATCACAAAATACTTTGAAACCCAATAACCTAGTTTGGGCTTCAGTGTTATAGCCGTTTGGTTATCCATAATCTAGTTCTTTATATTAGTATATTGTATAGACTTTGTATTATTCTCTGAATCCGGAACGGAAACTGTATTTTGATAGACCTCTTTTCCATCCTGATACACTGTCATTTTCAATATAGCACCGGATTTACTTTTGCTAAGAATAATCCCTTGAGCAGAAATAACCTTCACTTCTTTAGAGGTTATATAAACTTTCCGTCCGCTAAAATACTCCGTTACAGAACTTTGTTTTAGGTCTGTGTTACTTGTTTCATCTATAATTGATACGTTATCCGGATTAATAATAATAGCTTCAGCTGTATAATCATCCCCTGAAGCCTCTAATACTACCTTATATACAGCAGATGTATTATTAAAAACAGGATCATCATCCGATCCACCACAAGAAACTAATACTAGAGTAGCACATAACGCAAACAAATGCAGCTTAATTTTTTTCATCATCTTTATATATTTTAAATTCAGATCCATGTGTATGTAAAGCAAACAAGCCCTTATATTTTTCTTTCTAGAAATTTTCTCTGCTATCAAAATCATAGCTATTGCCGTTGCCATCAACAAGCCCAAATTGATCTGTTTCCACAATAAACAAATCGCTCGTTTCTGATAACTTGCTAAAATCTTTAAAGAACTGAACCTTCATATTCTTCTTATTTAGTCGTAGCTTTCATCCTTCCCCAGCACGTTTTCATATCGGGAGCGAGTAAAAACTCGCCAACTCTCTCCTGCCTAGCCTTTAAACTAGGTGGAACAATTGCATACTTGCATTTCAATAGTTTGGCTAACACCTCCGTACTATCTCTATCCTTATACTCCATTTTCTTTTTCTCTATCCATTTTAAATTATCTTTAGCCTTGGCGTAATCAGAGAAAAGCGGTTTTACCAAAGCACGAGGATTCTCCGCTCTTTCTATCATTTGTACCTGTTGAGCAGCTTTACTATCCAAATACAATAAGCTGTCGGAAACTGTAACATCTTTTTCGTCAAGCAACTCTATCAATTCAAACTTAAGATCAGTCCAAGTACCGTTTTCATCGGTTTGAAGCCAATCCGCTATTGCCTTTTCATATTCAGGTGATCCACACGAAGATAAGGCAAACAATAAAACTATCAATATCCTACTTTTCATATATTAAATTTTTTATGTTTTCACAAAGATACCTCTTTTATTCCTTCCATGCCTTATGATTATGATCTTTCGGCATGTTTTTTTCCTTATTTTTATTGTCCGTTTCTGTCTTATTCTTTACATCTTCCAAGATCGCATTTACTTTTGAAATGATTGAAAGATAATGTTGACTAACTATTTCTTCCATTATATCATACTCTAATTCTTCTTTGCCATCTCCCAAATTTACAGGTTTGGAAAAAGCCGGAATATCCTTATCTATAAACTTACACATATTAAATTGTGTATTAAAATAAGGTGGTTTTCCGCCAGCGACCTTTCCGATGAAGTGACCAACACTTTGCCCGGCAACTTCACGAGCCTTTACTACTTTCTCTTTTTGCAGAGATTCGGTCATGCTTCCAGTACCGGATTCTTGATGTGAGAACGACTCCTGTGCTTCTTTCGTTTCTCCCAAAAGATTTTCTAGATCCTTTGCTGTCTTTTCGTTACCGGTCATTCCATAGGCTTGGCTACCACAAGAAGATCGCAGGATATTTGCACTTTTCTCTCCATAATCCCGGATTGCTTGATTAAAGTCCTGTACGGCTAAGATTGTAGCTACATTGTGTTTACGTGCTGTACCTATAAATACATCTATACCCTGCAAATTTACCGTTGGAAATTCATCCACCATAAAAACGCTCTTTTGTTTGCCGGGATTATTCATTTGCGACATGACAACGCTAGCGATACAACTAACAGGGGGAGATACAGCTTCTTTAATTGAAGGAGCATTGCCTATACACAGTAATGTAGGATGATCCGGATTAGTTATATCTAGTGAATATTCTTCTTCCGGAAGTGGTGATAGAACCCAAAATATGTATTTATTGTTAAGCAAAACAAGCGGAGTCTGTGCGGAAGATACCGCACCAGCGGTCTGCTGTTGTGCGCCTAAACGCCATGCGGTTAACATGGAAGACATGTTTAGCGCAATTTCCGCATCCTCAGAGAGCCATTTAAAGACCAGATCACTATCTGATAATGCAAAAGCGATTACATGGGGTAAAGTTCCTATTCCCTTTGCCCGTTCTTTGTAACATTTATAAGCAATTGAATATACATAGTTAATCGCATTGTTCGCCCAGAAATCAGTTTTTTCCTTCCATGAACTTTCAAGGTTTTTCATTAAGGTAGTAGCGATATTACGAATAAACAAGGATTCGCTTCCTTTAGGGACATATTTTTCCGAAAGTACATTAACACGAACCGTCCGGGACATGTCTACAAAATTTATGAAAGCAAATGCTGGTGTAGGTACATTCTTTCTCTTAAAATATTCTATACTACCGTATGCGATCCGGGACAAAATAGGTGAACCCGGTTTAGTAGGATCTCCTTCCCAATCATATACAAATCCGGCATAGTTACGCTCTGCACATTGATAGATGATACCTTTAATCCAGCTTTCCGATTTTCCAGATCCCGGACCACCATCAATATAAAGATTTTGTTGTGGCTTATGGATTCTAAGATTTCCTTCTACTGTTTCAAAATCAAAATAAAACTCTGATTTTTCATGTGATATACCAAAGATAGATTTATCAGATACCACATGCCGTTTAAGGTAAAAACCGGCTGTTTGGATAACTAGTATTGTAAATCCTATAAATACTATCGGAAAAACTAATAAATTGTACCATGATAGAACATTACTGAAGCCTAATATTAGGGCTATTGCTAAGACTAATGTAGTGGCAGTATATACATATTTCAAGGATTCATCTCTTCTCTTTTGTACAGGGAATAGGAAAGCCAACCCAGCTAGTAATACCACATATAGGAATCGAAACATAATAGCTTTGCGTAAAAACTTTCCCAACTGCAATAATACAGCTGGGCTTGGTGAACAAAGATCATTCACCAAAACCCACTGAAAGATTATCACGCCCCCGATTATTACGGAAAGCAATATAAAGACAAATGATAATTCCTTCTTTGCTGGTTCCATTATTCTTTATTCTTGCTAGAGAGTAATTGAACCTTATCTACACTCATAGTTACTGAAGGGACTGTATCACCAGTATCACGCTTAAAGATACCGACAGTGATTTCCCCGTACACATGAACCATAGTTCCTGTTTTTAAAAACTCCGCAACCTTTGTTTCGTAATTTAAGAAACAACAGATCCACAACGTTTTTTCTTCGTTTCCCTCTCTATATTTAGTGGAAACATTGAATGAATAACCTTTCTGTGTTTTCTTGGCATCTGATCCAAGATAACCCGTAACATGACCTATAAACATACGCTAAAAATTTAAAGATAATTGTTTGACTTCATTTTTATTTTTTGATTCGGAGAATTGTAGGGAAGGAGTAGGATCATCCAACTTTATATTAAATATATTCTGTGCGGCAATATATATTTTCGGATCTGCATCCTTTAACGCATCAAGTTCCTTTGCAGACAGTTTATATCCCTGCTCCTTTAGGTTAACCAATTCCTTAAACGAACCGGCTAGTGCAGCAGCTAGAGCTATATTAAAAGCTGGTGATAATTTTTCATCATTCCGGGTTTCAGAAAAATCCTTGCTATCATCTACTTTTTTATTCTCTATATGCTTGCATTCTTCCTGTTGCTTTTCCTGTTCTTCCTTCTTCAATAACTCATACTTGCAGACTTCATTCAAAATCATAGTGCTAGCCTTACCTACATCAGTTAATACGGAATAGAGGAATTTAGGTTCTTTTTTGATCGCTCCGAGCCAGTTTTTTAAATACTGTGCGTTTTCTTCCCTGATTCCGGAAACGATACCTAGAGAACGGCAAGAAACAGCAGCGGTAAATTCTGCGATTAATTCTTCTTTTGCATATTTGGGATCACCAAACATGTTTTTCATTTCACGTCCTAAACGGGTATCTATACCGGTTGAATGTGCCATCTCATGTAACAATGTGCTATAAAATCCTTCTCCTGTATAGAATTGACCTTTAAGGGGTAAATATATCTTATCCTCTGAAGGACGAAAAAAAGCCTTGTCAGAGAAAGAAGAAATAATAGGACATAACCATGTACCGTGTTTTATCATGTGATCCAATTCCGGCGATGAAAACATTCCCTGCTCATCTTTCAATTTAGGACAACTAAATTTATCCTTCAATGCCTTCCATTGTTCCGGATATACTTCCGCAAAGTTTGTTTGATCAACATTGAACACGTGATAAGGTTTAGTATAAGGAATAACGGTATATTCTTTCTGCTCTTCCTTAGTCAAAGCCTTATAATCATCCATCGAAATTTTATTCCCCTTATCGTCTTTAATCATAAAATTCCAAAATAGAACAGGAAAAGCCGATGCTCCTTTGTTTATGTGAAGCCCTTGTTTCTTTGCTTGCGGAAAAGTCATATATACAGGTGTCTGGAAACTACGTTCCTCTTGAAGAAGAAAAAGCATGAAGGAATTGATTCCATTATAAACACGCCCATCAATATTTTGTGGTAATCCATATCCTGTCGTTGTAAACCAAGGTTTATGCCAATCCGCATCGACTTCCGTAAGTTTCTTAACCATAAGATCCGCAAATTTTTGCAGAGCCTTATCATTTGCCTGACCATCCATGACTTATTGATAAAGGTGTTCATTTTCATATTTTAGCAACCATTCAGCAGCGTTTTCCGCATTCGGGCTAACTCCTTCAGCTTGCATATCCGCAACGTAGAGAGCCGCTAAATCTTCTTGAGCTAATAAAAATTCCAGATCATTAATTTTTCCTGATTGGCATTTTGCAACTAAATCATCGTAATCTTCCATTTTGACAAATATTTATAGTAATCAATCACTCTTTAAAACTCCTAAAGCGCACACCTTTAACAGGCATGACAAAATCATTATCTTCTAGAGAACCAACCTTTTTTAAGACCGAATCAAAATTCACTAACAAATCTGCCGAAGATAGAGTCGTATCATATTCTTCGTTAACAAATACATAGAAAAACTCCTTAGTATAGAATCGACCAAGAAATACTTCTAAAGAGCTTTTAATCCCAACATATTCCCCATCTACCCTTAAAGTACGAGAATCCTCCAAACATCTTATAAAGATTTCGGTTTCCCTATCTCGCTTTAACATTTCCAACAAAATAGTTATGTCTGTATGACAAACAGTGCCTATAATATAAGCCAGATTGCAATATTCCTTCGGGAAATGTTTACAATAATAATATATTGTTGCCGCAAAGATATTTTCAGCTGCCATAGTGAAGAAAATATAATCATCCCATCTATGATTGTCCCGGAACTGTATCTCTGCTCTTACCACTGACAAGAATATATCTTTGGCTATATTCATAGCCTTGGAAACACTATTAATCTTCTCTTTATCAATAGGATTTTCAAAATAGAAATCCTCATTCCAATCAATGGAACGCAATCTATAACTAAGGCTATAATTCTTAGCAGGAGTTATGATTGATGTTTTTTCTTTTTTATCACTAAATATACTCATATATACTCTAATTAAAAATTGATTGTTTTCCTTGTCACAAAATGTGGAATACAGTCCATGACCTAGCATGTTTTTTTAACCCAGATTTTTCCATATTCGTCTATCCCTTTCCATAAATATAAATTTTATAAATCCGAGAACATTTTATTCACCGTATTAGCGAGAGGACGCTTTAGATCTTTTTCTGCACTTTGTTGACCTTGTGCTAGCTTAACATCTCCGAGCGTATTAGCAGAGCCTTTCAAATTAAATATCTTCTGAACGGCTATCATCGTATTGCCAGATGCGGTTTCATTCAAAGATTGAATCAACTCTTTGGAAGGTTGATAGCCTTGTTCCTTCAGTTGTGACATCTTTACAAAATCGCCTTTCTCTACTGCTTCTTTAAATTCTTTATCTAGTTCCGGAGAAACCTTAGCACTAGCAGGATCAGCATTAAGCTCTACCTTTGCTTCTTTGGATTCTTCCTTTGCTTGTGTTACTTCTTCCGCTTTTTGCACTTCAGGTTTCATCCCAAATAGTTTTTCTATAACGATAGCTTGCGTCTGATCAATCTTTGTATCTTGTCCCAAACCTCTAATAACTTCCTCTGAAGGCTTGTAACCTTCCTCTTTCAAACTAGCCATTTTTTCATAGTCATTCTTGACAACGGCTTCTCTTAACTCCTTGTCAAGATCTCGATCAGGAACAGGATCCTTACCCGTTACTTTCTCCTGATATTGTTCCCGGATCTTCTCAACTTTAAAGCCTTCTTCTTTCAATTCCTTTTCAGTTGTACCTTTGGCGATTATTCCTTCTTTTTCTAACATATCCCCAGCCTTTAACCTGATGCGTGCTTCAAGATCATAATTATAGTTTTTATCCGGATTTTCATCTTTCAGATAAGATAGGTATTCCTTATGTTCTGTGGCAAAATGGCTGTTTATTAATTGCTCATACCTTTTATCCTTCAACTCGTCTATATCGATTTTTCCGGTACGCTGCATATCCTTTAGCTTATCATTAAGAAATTCTTTATCCTTTGCCATTTCTCTTGCCTGTAAAATCTGCTGTGCCTTTGTTTCCGATATTTTCTGGATGTTTGAGAAAGCATATCCTTTCTTATCCGGAAGCATAGCTATATCTGTGATTATGTAACCTTCAGGAGTGTGGATCATTTTGTTATCTAAAGAATGACCATTCGCTAAGAGAAACTTATCTGCTGCGGTCAATTCGTAATCCCCAATTTTAGCAGGAACAGACAATTCTTTTTCCGAACGTACCACCACAGCGTTGAGATCCTTATCTACCTGAAGAAGTATATCTCCTTTTTTTGTTGACAAGACTATCACATTGCCATCAAGTAGATCTTGCTTCTGTTGCTTCGATAATTTCTTTCCGTAAATGCGATCCGGTATGGTTAACGCTTCCTTCCTATATATAATAGAAATACCGTGTTCATGCAACCGAACTTTAGCTGGTTTACCATTGATATCCATTAATCCGGATAATACACCCTTCTCTAACTTTGTGCCTTTCCCGTCTAACGAGTAACCATTTTGCAAAGCATACTCATATAGTTCTTTTCCGGTATAGCAGATTTTATTTTTATGATCGATCACAGTAAAACGATCTTTGGCATCATTTTTTAGATCACCCCAGTTAACAATATCAACCCCTTCATTTTTTAATACGCTTTTATAGTCGGGAGATAAAGCCTGATCCCGATTAAAGAACTGGCAAACACGATCCATAGAAGCCTTTTCCGCAGATAAATCCGGTTCTCGCTTTGTGTGTGAACGTATCTTATCCATATCGATACGAAATACTTCGTCATTCCGGGTAAAAAGCAAAGAACCCTTGTTATAGGCTTCTTTGTAACCTAAACTTTCCGCAATCGCCCTAAATTGACCGACATTATTATATTGATATTCTGTTAGAACCTCTTGTAGTTTCATGACAATTATTTTAATAATTCAGCGGACAATATATATTCATTCAATATAGATAATTTCATATGCCTTCCCCCACCCCTTTCAAACATTTCGATCTCAAAAACCTTATCATCCGGGATAGTGAACTTATTGAATGCTAGGACAAAGCGATTTTGGCTTTTGCCCAATATCTTTTTATCAAAGTCTTTTTGTTCTACCGGATCATACGGAACTTCCTGCTGGATAGAGTTCTTAACCTTCTTCTGATCACGAAGGAAGCATTTAATAAAATCAACGTCATAATCTATATTTGAGAAGTTTTTTATATCAAATACAAAAAACATGAAATCATCTTTTACATATAGGTTTGCAAGGGACATCTCAAACTTATTTTTTATAACTCCCAAGCTGAAGATATTACGCTTTTTATAGTGCAGTTTATTGATAAGATTATCCATCTCTATGCTATTCACATCAATGTGCGCAATATATTTGCGACCATCGTCAAAGTTGTAAGAGTAAGTAAGAGCATTGTCTTTAAACAAGGTAATTTCATAGGTATTCAGATCTTTATCGATAACAAACAGATTAGAAGGTTCAAAGGCATCAAAAGTTGTACCAACTTTAACCATATTATTATAATACTCAACCCCGAAAACTTCTTCATTTCCTTGTTTCAGATATAACACATCTGCTGGAAAAAACATTTCTGTAGTATTGTTATTATTGACTATTACGTTATAACAACGTGATCTATCCACATCACCGGCATATACGATATTTCCGCAGTGATCCGTCATTCCCGGTAACAGATAGGATATTTTATAAGAATAGACATTCCCGTTTGTACAAACTATGATAAGGTTTGTCGTTCCTGAAAAATCTTCTTCCTGTGCCGTTATGCGGACAACATTAGGAACATTATCCACCCGTTCCACTTTTACATAATCTTCACGACCATACGAAATGTCACTTACTTGTGCAGGAAGTACTATATGTTTCGTTTTATCAAACGAAACATAAATTGTTTGGGAGTCCAGTTCTTTTTTTTCCTGTGCAGAAATGGAGAATGGAACACAAAACATGATTAATATAAAAAGCAATGTTTTCATTTTACAAAACCAATAAAAATATTTATAATCCAAAGCAGAACGAAACAAGATATTAAACTATACATCAGTACTTTCATTTCTGCTATCTTTTTCCCTTTAGAGCGTTCTATAAAGAACCTATAAGCCAAAAATACAGTAGCTACAGCTACCATAAAATTAAGTATATCAATTATCATTATAATGCTTCGATTAGTTGGGTTAAAGGGTTCTTTTTCTTTGGTTCATTCTGCTGCATCTGCATTTCTCTATACAGACGTTCTATTTCAGCTTCTTCTTCCTCTCTCTTTTTTCTGTCCTCATTAGTTTCTTCCTTGATATACATATTATAGTTAGCTTTTAAATGAACCTTTACTTGAGAAAGGCTTTGATTTAAAATTTGTCTAGTAACCTGTGTAGTGGCTGTGATCGCACTAGTTACCTCACTTGTTACTGTGCCAATAGAAGAAATCGGAAGCTGCACGCCTTGAAGCAAGCCCTGTTCCATTTTTCGAGCAGCTTCAGCTTTCATGTTATTGGGTAAATTCAATCCCTCAATCGCATCAGAATCATAAATAGTAAAAGCGACAGGACTTATATATTTTCCATATCGTATGTTCTCTACCGTAATTTTCAAACGAGTAGAGCCGACACTAGCATTTCCGTAGAAGATCGTATTTGCAGGGATCTCAACGCCACCAACCCATAAAGGCTCTAACAAGCGCATCCGGACAGCACTTCCACTAACAATGGTCTGATCTCCATAAATAGCAGCCTTGATAAGATTGACTTTTTGGTCAATAGTAAACTGTGACCGGCGACGCCGTTTTCCATTTTCCACTATAAAAGTCGGCTTTGAAGCTTTCTCAACTTTAGGAACAGAATCATTTACTTTCGGAAAAATATTCTCTTGAGATTTCTCTATATCTTTTCCTGATGCTTGATCCCGATATTTCTTTCTCATTTCATCCCGGAATCTTGCATTTTCTTCTAGCTCTTTGCGTATTCTTTCCTCTTTCTTTGCTTCCTTGACTATCTGATTAAAGGTTTCTTGATCCTCAATATCATTTAGTTGTTGGCGCATTTTTTCAGAAAATGCACTGCTAGATTTTTTTCCTCGCTCCTTGTATTCGCTAGTAACTTCGTCCAATGGATCTTTCTTCATTTTCTCAATACGAGCTTTCATTTTCTCGTTGTATTCGTCTTCGGATGTCTGCATTTCAAAATAGAAATCGCTTCCTTTTACTTGTGATTTTTCCAATTCACGTTTCTTACGAGCAGCTTCTTCTTGTTCACGTTTATAAGCATCTACCTTATTAGCGATCTTCTTTTCTCCTTCTGTGTCCGGTTCAAGAAAAGCCTGATTCACTTCTTCTGTATTGGATGCAGATTCAGCCGGTTTTTCTTTTTTACCAAAGAAAACTATTACAAACAGTACGCCCAAAAGCAGAGGTACTAACATTAACAATTTGTTTTTGTCCTTCAACGCTTCTTTTAAAAAGTTTCCCATAGCTCCATTATTTTAATTTTTCTTCATCTGTTATTTCTCGTGGTTCCGAATATCGAACTTCCCAGCTTTCGATTTTAACACCGTGAGAGTTTTCACGTGATCGAGATACATCATATAGAGTAAAGTTCACTGAAATATCACGTGCTACGCTCCCCCTAGCACGATAGCCGGTTTGCGTAAACAGTATATCCCCGGATATCGGAACTGTTTGCATATTGATATGTATATCCTTGATTATAACTCCATAGCGTATATTTTTCTGAATCAAAGAATTAAGCATATTAATATCGTTATATTCGTTGTAAAGCTCTTTTCCTCTATTACCAATCAAATTAAGAGCTAATGTTACGTTATCCTCATAAGTACTTTCATCGAAGGAGTACCACAGCGAAACAAATGTTTTGATATGATTTTCATATTCATACTTTCGCATCGCTGCGGATTCAATGGCTGCAACATCGTAAACCTGTCCTGAAGTATCAAGTACCAAAGCCTTTGTATAAGCTACATCTATTTTATTGGATAAATAGAAAAAGCAGATTGTAAAGGATATTCCCATTACCACACAACAAGAAACCGCAATAATAACAGTTGTTTTAAAGGCTTGATCCACCGTTTTAAATTTTGTAAGATCCATATTTATTTATTCTTCATCGTTTATAATACTTTTACCTAATGAAGCAGCAGCCCCTACATTTGTAGCCCCCCCTGCTATCGCTGATCCTGCAATCGCCATTGTTGCCGCAGCAGTTACAATGGACACCGTTTTGGAGATAATTCTACCGGCATCACCATGACCGACTATCTTGCTCGCCAGCCAGAAACAACAACAATAAGAACCGATCAAAGCAAGGTTCATACATAAATATTGTAGTTGTTTTGTCGCTTCATCTACTATATTGAATGCGTCAGAATCATAGATTGACTTAAATGTAAACCACATTATTTGATTTAAAATATTAATCACGGTAAATACCATACCAACGGAACACAGTGTACCAAACCAATTAGATAGCTGCTTCTGAAATACCGGCAGAATGGAAAAAGCAAAAACGAAGGGACCTAATATGACAAGTATCTTTACAATAACAACTCCCAATCCCAATACGATAAGCTGTATAATCCCGACCAATAATGCGGATAGAGCATGCAAGAGCATAGCTGCGAAATTGGCAGGATTTAATATTTGGGCTATCTGCTTCAATGTAGATGTACCTTCATTGACCTTATTTCCTTGATTCATATTATCCAGTTCTTTATTCATAGCTCCTTCCGGATCTTTCCCCGCAGCGACTTCCGCCTCAAGTGCCGTTTTTTCATTATCGGCTATCATCGTATGTTGTTCTTCCGCTGATCTTTTTAGAAAACTTGCAAATTCCTGTGCCCGGTTACCTGTCAGGGAAGTTGCTTCATTAATAACTTCCATTGTTCCGACAATTGTTTTTGCAATGGGCGTATATAGCGAAAGACAGAATATTAAAGCAAAACAGCGAGCTATTTCCATCAAATCCGGAAACTTATTTTCATCCGCTGTTAAAAGTTGACTAACACCATGATATAGGTAATTATAAGCTATATTACAGATGAAACAAATAACTGCTACACCAAGCGCAATTACCGTCATTTGCGCAGTTAATTCTGTTGTAAGGGAATCATTAATCTGCAATCCCCATAAAAAAGTATCTTGTCCGTTCATAAGGCTAATTAAATTAATTAGTATATCGACTAAAAGCAGATAAATTTCCGCTATAATATGTTTTCCCTACATGTTTTCGACTTGCATCTTTTATGATCTCACTTCTTACTATTTCATTAAAAGATTTCATTTCAGCAGAAGCCGTTTCTAAGGCTTCTCTTACCTGTCCGACAAAGGACATTCTTCCCTCACTATTCATGCTGAAATAGTCGGAAACAGTAGCAACCTTAAATAATAGATCTGTGCTCAAATTAAGGTTTACCGTAACTTGTTGGAAGTTTAAAAACTTTAAACAATGATAGTTACCGCCTATATTCATATAAAAACGGTAATCACTACTTAGACAAGCTACATCATCCAACAGTTCAGCAAGTTCTACTAAAGATTGTAGTTGGCGTAGTTGGTCTATCTTTTGTAAATTTTCTCGTATATGTGCAGCATCAATCATTTCATTAAGCTGCTTAACCCATTGCGCTGCATTCGCTCCCCATTCGCCAAGGTTCATTCCCATGTGAGCCGGATCATTAACAACCCATTGCGCACTAGCCTTTTGAACAGAAAAAGAGCTACTTAACAGCAACACAGAAAAAAATAAGAGTATCTTTATTTTCATAATATTATAAATTTATTATCGCAGAATAAACACTATCGCAAATATCAAAGCCACAAACCAAGCTACTAGATATGTTCTTGCATTATCTTTCTTTGTAGCTAAAGCCCAGACTACAAAAATCAGAGAAACGCCTAACATTGCAGCGGTGATATACCCTGCCACACTAAAAGACGTATTGTTAAATTCTCCCGACCATCCTTTTATCTGGTTCAATCCTTCTACAGCATCATTCATATTTTTTTCTCCTTTCTTCTAAATACCGGTTAATAGCAGCATAAGTAGATCCTGTTTCCTCAAAAAGCTGTTTGAGCCTAACCACAGTCGATTGTCTTGAATCAAAAGCGACAGCGGCAAATTCAGATACTTCATTGCGAAAAACATAGGTTTCGTTTCCCAATTTAATGAAGAACTCTCTCCACTTGATCTCATCATCCCTATTTTGCAGACTATCTATCATTACTAGTTCTTCTTCTGAAATAGAAAGAATATCTCGCAGATTGGGCAACTCCTTTCTATAACTTGAATGATCCAGTATTACTTTAGTATCACAGTTTATAAGTATTGAATCCTTGATCGCCGGTGGACAGTTCTTCAGGAACAGTACATTTTGGGCAGCTATTGTTATAGCCCCGTCTTTTTTACGGAATGTACGATACAAATAGGCGATAAAATCACCGAACTTATCATCACTTAAAAAGTCTAGGGCTTCATCGATAATCAATTCCTTATTAACTCCTTCACGCTTCTTGATCTTATCGATAACCATTTGAAGCGTGATAATCGCTACCAAAGGAAAATACTCCTTCTTTGCAGCGTCTTCCATATCAAACGCAATTAAATCATCGTTAACTATATCAATATTTTCAGTTGCGTTCAACAAAAAGGATAGTTCTCCATCCGTGTAAGGTTCTAGTAGTAAAAGCACTTCCTCTATCTCAAATCTACGTTTTTCAAAGTCAGTCATTTTGCTAATAAATACATCTCGCAAGAAATTCCGGTATTCTATCAGATTAGGAAAAATCCTTTCATTTGTTCCATCAACAGAAGAATTATTTACATACTCATAAAATGCGATCACTGATTTTCTAAGAATAGCTTTCTCGGTAGGATCTATAGGCTTATTTTGTTTCCAGATATAGGATAAAAGAGCACAGATCGTTTTAATAAGATCCTCGGCTGCTTCTGCATCTGAAGTATCAATATAAATATATCTACCGTTCCGATCACGTTCACACAAGAACGGGTTAAAAGCAAACTGTTTCTGATTTGTAGAATCAAAATATTTACCTCGGTGCAAGCTAATCATAGACCTGTAAGATCCACCGATGTCAATAATTGTAATATCATTACCCAAAGAATAAGACTGATAAATATAGTTGTTTAGCCAAAAAGACTTTCCGGAGCCGGACGGACCGATTACTATTTTATTTCTATTGTTTAAAGCCTTGTTATTCCATAAATTTATCAATGCAGGATTTCCGAATCGGTCATTATACAAATGCCCTTGCAGATCAGAAATATAAATACTATCTTTTTGCAAATAACAAATCGCCTGTTTGGTCGTATTGATAAACCCCCTATAATTGCTCCGAGCATTCCCCGGTATATTAGAAAAAAATAAGTTGCACAACTCCGCATTCTCGACATAACAAGAACTTTGGTTCATAAAACTAAATCCCTGCTGTGCCAATGAAATTTTCCGAATTAGAGAAGAACGATCCGGATCATTGATAATCACATTAAAAGCTGTATAAGCTGTTTGATAATCAAAATCCGTAATTTCTTTACAGAAAAGTTCTTGCTGTTTTTGCTTGTCTTTAGCCGGAGGATAAAAGTTAGTCAAATAGTTTAGCCCGTTTTTTTCAGCATTAATAGCCGTTAGCGTAGTATCTGTATCTGTTATCTCTATCACAACATTTACAATGTGATCGAAAGGCAAACCAAGTCCAACCGGGTACAACATAGAACATTTAGACTGTATATTCTCCGGAAGCTCAATCGTACTTCCATACGCTTTTGATTTACCCGTATTGGGTACATTCAGCTCATAAAGATTTTCCCCTTCCACGGTAAGAGAAAGCATCGCTAAATATTCTTGCCCAACCTTCAGATCACCGCTAGGAGTTACCATAATTGGGCTAACTGTTTCTTGAGTAGCGTCTTTTGTTGGTTTAGCATACGAGAGATTAAGATAATCAAAGACAGCATTATTTAAGTCTTTACTATCCATCTTCTTTATCTCAAATTGGGTTATAGAAGATAACCCATTTTCAAAATTCAAGATTTTCGGTTCAATCTCTGATAACCTTTCTTCATAGTTCTTGTAGGGCTGTTTAAAAGGATAATTGAGTTTTTTAAGCAGCGATGTATTAGAAGCCTTTTTTCGCACTCCCTTTTTCAAATCTGTATTGGCAAAAGTGATATACAAATTTGTATAGCTGTTTATTATTTGCTTGTTATTAAAGTGCTTAATACTTTCCGCTTTCAATGGATTAACAGAAAAGTCATTGTTCTTATACTGGCTTACATAGTAAAAGCACTGCTGATGCACCACCGTTGCAGGAGGTAACATCTTAAAAAGCCCCTCTAACCTCTCATGTATATATTTTGCATCTTCCTGCGAAAGAGTAAATACTTCCGGAAGAAACAATCTGTATCCAATGGTTAAATCTCCGCTACCGTTTACTATAACGCTATCCGTTATGGTCTGGATCGGTAGTACAGCCGAAAGATCTATTGATTTATCAGATATAGGAACTTCAGAAGGACGCATAAAAAGTATGGCGAGTAATGTAATGACACCACACAGTAATAATGCCGATATAATAATAAATCCTATCATTTTATTTTGTAATTAGTTACCACATAGTAGATATAAACTCTCTGCAAGAAAAAGCGACAGCCTTAATCTGTATCACGCATTCCGCAGGATTTCAAGATCATTTCTGCTTCATTATAAAATTGAATACCTTATGTTTATCTATTATCTGTTTAGGGGTTGCAGATCTAACCGATAAGCCGGTTAGATAATCCGGATTGCCAGCTTTATGTTCCCGTTTTAGGTTCTTGAATAAGATACCTGAAGCAAAGAATATAGCTCCCATGACACTAACTATGATTACCGGATGTACATGCTTAAATATGCAAACAATTATAATCAAAGCATTTGCCAACATAAATAGACCAAATTGTCCCGACGTTAAGCCAAAGAACTTAATTGGTCTATTTATCTTTCTTATAGTCCTCATTAATCAGATAATAAGGAAAGCTACCATAATAACCGCAACCGCAATGATCCATCCGAGAAGGTATTCCTTGGCATGGGGATTATTCGTTGCAAGGGAATAGATCACAAATACTAAAGCTATGCCAAGCACGGCAGCTAATACATACTTTGCGATATTAAGAATCGTATCAGAACCTTCTTGCGCTTTCGATTCAACATCAGACAAACTGCTAATTTTTAATGAACTTTGGGCTTCTACAACTTGAGGAACAACAACAAAAGTCAGCAGGAAAAGCCCTAAAATCATAATAATACGCTTGTGTACACTAACAAAATCTACACTCTTTTTCAAAACTTGTACCATAATCTTAAAATTTTAATTGTTATTTTATACATGTTATTTATATATCAATCTTGCTTAAAGCGGAAAAATCAACACTTTCATATTTGACAAAAACATCATCTGATTTTTCCGAAAGTACTTGAAGCTGGGACGGTGGTATCTTACCAGCATAATAGTACGCCCGGTTTGAAATATACATATCCGCTATCTCTCTACTTAATTCTTCATCATCTGAAAGATCCTTTTGAAAAACTATTGTTATGCGTGGAGATAAAACTAGATCAGAATCAGATTTTTCTTCTTCAACTGATAGTGAAGCTGTACACTCAGTTTTCTTTTTACTTTCGGAAAAATAGACCAATCCTAAAATTAGAATTGAAACAATAACTATCGTAACTATCGCCAGATCAAATAATGAATAATTAGTGGCTAGATATTCAGTCATTTGTATATTTATATAAGCGACCATATTAGTATAAATATTACTAATGCAACGATATACGTAATTATGGCTTCTTTCATTCTCTCGTGATTAGTTATTATTTTTTTTATAACCGCAAGACCTGCACAGACAAATCCGACACCGGCTAGCATTTCGCCACATTGTTTGAATAAATCAATCAATGCGCTTACATCAGCTGATAATAATATCATAATCAATAAATAAGGACTTTAACACCAAGATTCCAGACTGTATTCCATTTGCTTGCATAGCTAAACGGACTCCAATACTGCTTAACACGTCCAAGTATCGCAACTCGTGGAGATACAAAGTATTCTAATTCAGGCTCGATCTTTAAACCAAGCAAGAAATCATACTTATCATCCTGCTTCTTGTACGCTTCTACACCTGTAAAAAGACCTAGACCTAGGCTAAAATAAAGTGAAGAAAGATTTGTCGCAACTGTTTTGAAATAAGCAGCATCGATATAGTAATCTTTCGCTGTAGAGCTAAAAGAAACTATCGTTGGAACTTCCGTAGTATTGCTCTCATAGCTGTAGTTATAAGACTTTTCAAAATAGTTCAAACCTATTTTCCAGTAAGTTGTTCGACTCCTATACTTTGATACTGAAAGGTTTAAGTTAGTATTATTCCTTCCAAAAATATTCAACCCATAGTTTACTTCTAGGGCTGAAATACCTACATAATGCCGTTGTGCGTAAACACTATGTGTACATGCACATAACACTAGTAATAAAGTTAATTTTAATAATCTCATATTCAGTTTAAAAAAAGGTTCGTTTTAATAAATTAAAAAATCACCTTCTCTATATTTTTCAAAGGCTATGTACGTGCTACTTTTGCCGTAAAAATTATGAAATATGGTTATGCACGTGTATCAACTCCGGATCAATGCTTAAACCTCCAACTGGACGCATTACGTTTATACGGAGTGGATCACATCTGTGAAGAAAAAATATCTGGAAAGAATAAAAATAAGCCTGTTTTAGATGCTTTAATTGCAAAATTAAAAACAGGAGATCAGCTTATCGTGTGGAAACTAGACCGATTAGGAAGAAGAACTTGCGAACTTATAAAACTTCAAGAAGCTCTTGAAAAGAAAAATATTGCTCTAATTAGTCTAACAGAGCAATTAAATACATCAACACCTATCGGAAAGTTTGCGTTTCATCTTTTATGCTGTATTGCGGAAATGGAGCGAAATATAATTTCCGAGCGTACAATAGCCGGTTTGACTTCAGCAAAGGCAAAAGGACGAATAGGAGGACGCAAGCCCGGTCTAACAGATCAAGCTAAAAGAAAAGCTAAACTAGCGGCTATAGAATACACCAAGTATCTACAAAATGAAATAGGCACGATAGATGATGTTTGCCGGATAGTAGGAATTTCCAGAGCTACCCTATACAAATATCTAAGGATAGAAGGGATTAACATACAGGGCAGCAAAAGATAAGAGGATATTTTTCCGAAAGTATATTCTTAATTATCTGTCTACTAATTGATAATATCAAGTTTAAATATAAAAAAGTACTTAGAAATTTGCTCAATACTATCAAATATGATATCTTTGAAATAAATTCTAAGTAAAATGAGTAATATAATATCTAAATATAAAGAAACAGGCATGATAAGCATAGATCAACCAGTAGGATATAACACCATGAAATCCCGTCTTTACAGCTGGAAAAAGCGAGGTTTGTTATCACATATTCGCCGGGGAGTATATTTGCCGGCTAACATACAGAACAAGTATCAGATAGCTTGCAATTCCGTTGATAACGGTTGCCTAGCTTATCATTCTGCATTAGAGTTCTATATGTTACAGACACAGGAATTTAACTGGCTTTATGTGCACAGTTCTACTCCCTTCCGGTCTTTTGAGTACCTGAACCAGCGTTATGTATATAAGCCTTTGCAGTTTATATACAAACCATTGGTTACAAAAAAAGATACCGGCTATCCTATCACGGTTACATCGATCAGCCAAACCATAATTGACTGCTTAAACAATATAGGCTTAGCCGGTGGCATTGAAGAACTGTTATTTGCCTTAATCGAGGTTGATCCGGATTCCGTAATAGAAGAAGATATGTTAGAATGCCTGAAGCTATACCAAAAGAAAAGCCTGTATCAACGTACAGGATTCATCCTGTCCCAGCTTCAGGAACAACTAAACCTATCGGATATGTTCTTCGATGTATGTAAAAAGAAGATGGGTAATACAACAAGTTACCTTACAAATCCTTCCCGTTGTGATACCTATTTCAAGGAATGGAATGTATGTGCGCCTAAAGATGTAATGAAAGAAATAGAGAAAGGAGTATATTATGAGTTTTGATTATACACAAGAAGAAATCACTAGACTAGCAAAAGAAAATAATTTTACGGTTGCTGGAATAGAGAAAGTTATGCGATTATCCAATATCCTCAATGACCTTAACAATCAGCCGGAGTTTAGCGGTAAATTGTTACTGAAGGGGGGAACGGCTATAAACCTGCTTGTTTTCGATCTTCCCCGGCTTTCTGTCGATCTGGATCTTGATTTCTCTAAAAACGTATCTAAAGAGGATATGTTAGCGGAGAGAGAACAAATCAACAAGGCTTTAGATAGCTATTTCCAGCAGAACGGGTATAGGAAGACCGAAAGAAGTAATTTTACCCTAGATTCTCTCTCTTTGCACTATAATACGGTGACAGGAAGCGGAGATAAGATAAAACTAGATATAAACTATCATAATCGATCCCATATATTCAAACCGGAAGTTAAATCTATTGAGTTTCCCTTCATCAGAGAGAACAAGACTTCATTTGTAGTAAACTACGTCAATCCTATCGAATTGTTTGCAGGAAAGATAAAGGCGTTCTATGAAAGATGTAAGCCCAGAGATATATATGACCTCTTCTCCCTTGCATCCTCTGATATATTGACGAGCAAAGAAGAAAGGGATCTTTTGAGGAAATCCATTGTTTTTTACTCTTCTCTTGGCAATCCGGAGAATAAGGACATGTTAAAGGCTGATCCAAAACAAAGCATAGAGAATGTGACCTTTACGGAGATAAGGCAGCAGCTACTTCCGATGATGCATACCAACAGCGGAAAATATCCCATGCAGGAGATCAACGATAAGGTGGCTGATTTCGTATCTTCGCTAATGAAATTAGAACCTTCAGAGGAACTGTACCTGTCAAACTTCTACGCTGGGAAATATAAGCCGGATCTTTTGTTTTCTGATAAGGAGATCCTGAATAACATACAGGATCATCCTATCATCATAAGAACACAGCAACAAATAACCGATTCTATTTTTTCAGATTCAATAAAAAAAAATGATTTTGCCCGGATCGCCGGGCTGAAGGATGAAGGGTATATCCCTTCCCCTAAAATAATAGACGAGCTGAAAGGATCCGCACCGGCTCCAACGATGATAGCAGTCCAGAAGATCTTCGGTCTGCCCTCTGACGCTCCCGGATTAAGCAACATCAAACTAGCCCAAAGCGATAATGTAGGGCTAGGTAAAGATAAAAGTAATGACCTAAAAATCTGACGTTATGAAAGTAGACTTTGACAAACTGAAAAGGGATGTTTCCCTTCCGGAGTTTTTTCTCTATTTAGGCTGGAAGTTTGTTTCCGGATCTTCCAACTCGTCCCCTAAGATGAGCAACGGATCCGATACTGTTATTATCAAGAAGAATAGTAAGGATTACTATACCTATTGGGACGTGCACGGAGAAGCACGAGGAAAGACTATCATAGATCTAATGCAGAAGCATATCTACGAACAGACCGGGAGAATGCCTAGCCTGCGAGAAGCCGGGGAAGCCGTTCAGAACTATGTAAACAATAAGGAAGTCGTATTATCTCAAGATAGCCGGTTTGGAGTTAGCAACGCAAAACTAGATCCTAATCAGCTGGCGTTCCTGAACAGCCAACTGAAACCCTATCAAGGGGATTTCTTGCAAAAGAGAGGAATTACTCAAGATACGCTATCTTCACCGGTATTTTCCGGGGTATTCACCTCTAGGGAACACCGGAAAGATGGAAAAGTCTATAATAATACCTGTACCAGACTTATTAACCAAAACGGCTTTCAGGGTATTTCCCAAAGGGGGATAAGACCTGAAGACGGTAAGAGCTTCAAAGGCATATCAGGCAACAAATACGATAGTATCGTAGTGTCTAAGCATGACAAGACAAGACCAATAGAGCATATATATATCAGTGAAAGCATGATCGATGCTGCGTCCCATTATCAAATAAAGCTTCTGAATACCGAAAAGAACATCTTATATATCAGCACTGAAGGGAACATCACACAGGGACAAATGGGCGTTATAAAGCTGCTCCTGTCAAGGCAAAATATTAATAATATAACCGATCAGGTTACTTATATATTTGACAATGATAGCAACGGCTATAAATATGCGCTGAAGCTAGATACATTCTTAAAAGGTCAAGAGTTACCCAATATTGAAGGTCTGCCGGTTGAAGAACTGAAGGATAAAGTTCTTCAACTGCCTAACGTGGAGTTATCGGTAAACAGTGATTGGAACGATGATCTACAAGCATCCATATCAAAAGGCAAGGAATGTGAGTTCCAAGATGCCATAAAAAAAAACGATTTTACCCGGATCGCCGGGCTGAAGGATGAAGGGTATATCCCTTCCCCTAAAATAATAGACGAGCTGAAAGGATCCGCACCGGCTCCAACGATGATAGCAGTCCAGAAGATCTTCGGTCTGCCCTCTGACACTCCCGGACTAAGCGACATAAAGCTAGCCCAAAATGATAGGCAAACAATCGGGAAAAATATTGAGCAGGCATTATAATTTTCCCAAAATAACAATAACCAAATTTGGTTATTATATTAAGAGTCATTATTTTTGCCAAAACAAAATTATAGTCCTATGAATATAAAATATGAAAAATACTTGTCAATGGAAGATGTTCCGGCAGGTAAGATATTGGATGTAATCCTTAAAAAAAGGAACATATCTCAAAAAAAGTTAGCGCATATGTCAAATGAATATCCGCAACGTATTTGTGACTATATAAAAGGGGAACGAAAATTCACTATAAAAGCCTCCATTTCAATAGAAAAAGCGTTAAACATAAACATTGAAGGCTTTTTCTTTAAAATACAAGCCAACCATGACATATATACCTTCATTATGAAAGAAGAGCGAAAGAAACATCCTGACTTATCTAAACTAAGTAAAGGATTATTTTGGGACACACGAATAGATAAGATAAATTGGATAAGGAACAAGGAATGGGTTATACAACGGGCTTTTGAATATGGCAACGATATCGAGATCAAGGAGATTATTCGGTTCTATGGAATAGAAACCATAAAACAAGTCATTCCCAACATAAAAAACAAATGGAATAGTAACACAAGAAACGATAACTATCAAAAATACATTCTATGAACTTACATTATGAAACTGTTTCTCCTTTATTAAAAGAAACTCTGCAAAAGCTGGTCAATAGTCCTATTTTTAAAGATTTCACGCTTATAGGTGGAACCTGTTTGAGCCTACAACTAGGACATCGAAGATCTATTGACATAGATTTATTCACTGATATAGATTATGGAACCATGAATACAAAAGAAATGAAAGAGTTTATTCAAAGGAGTTTTCCATATTCCGAGAATACAGATTCTCTGGACACATCAGCTTTAGGATATACACTATACATGGGGGACTCCCCTATAGACAAAATTAAAGTCGATTTTTTCTATACTGAAAAATTTATTTTCCCCATACAAGAAATCGACCATATACGAATAGCAGACATACGGGAAATAGCAGCCATGAAACTATCTGCCATTACAGAAGAAGAACCAAGGCAAAAAGACTTTTGGGATATCCACGAACTAAATGAAAAATATTCATTCAAAGATATGATCGACTGGGGAATAAAAAGGAACGAATGGAGTGTTACAGAGGAAGGTATATTAAATGGGTTTCAAAAAATAGATTCTGTAAAAGAATCACCTGAAGGAATAGATTGCTTCAAGGGTAACTACTGGTCATTAGTAAAAGATGATTTAAAAGAAATGGTAGATCAATATCTAAAAGAAAAAGACTTTTTTCTTGCCATAAAAAAAATGACTTTGCACAGATCTCTTTCCTAAAGGATGAAGGATATATTCCTTCTCCAGAAGCGATAAACAACCTGAAAGGATCCGCACCGGTGGGAACGATGATAGCAGTCCAGAAGATCTTCGGTCTGTCCTCTGACGCTCCCGGATTAAGCAACATCAAACTAGCCCAAAGCAATAGCAAAGAACTAGGATTAAACACAGAAAAAAGTATCTAAACACAGATTTTTTCCGAAAGTATAATAACGGGATCAAACAACCGGCTACCGGAGTACCCGGAACAAACCTTTCCAACTGGTAAGTGCTTGCACCTATCAGCCGGAAAGGTTTGTTCCGGGTACTCCTTTTCCGACTGTTCGGATCAGTGAAAGTCATTCGGTTTACCGGATGGCTCACCGAACCGATCAATCGGGAAATAGCCTACCTTATTCGGGTGGGTGGGCATTATGCGTTAAGGATTGAAGCGTTTACCATGTAGAAGCGGAAAGCCTGACCGAAGGGAACGCCTAAAACATAAATATCATTTTGCTACTCTCCTACTTCATTTCATAGCCGGATCTGTCCCCTTCAGTCATGCACGCAATATCATTTTGTACAATCTGGAAGATTGATTTCTGATTTTTTTTAGCAGATATCACTATCATTTTGCCAAAAGCGGCATTTCTATATACTCAATATTTTCCAAACCATATAACGGGATGATATTCCGAAAGAACACATCTATCGCTAGGGGATGGTTTTGAAAAGCAAGAAAAGATTTCCCGGCTACGGATTCCAGCCGGTAAATGGTCACTTCATCTTCTTCCCCAAACTGTTTCCTTAACTTATCATTGATCGTTTTCTGCATCTTAGACATAAGTTTAACCACCGTAACAGGATTCCAACGATCCATTTCTACAGTCACCTGTTTACTGTCGGAAAAAATAGAAATGCTTTTCTCAATTCCTTTAGAAGCTATATAGTAAGAAAAGAACAAAAGAGCTTCCATGCCGTTTTTGCCTACGTACAGATTGATCCTAGCGTTTCTCTCCTGCGCTTTCTTGCAGACATGCGCACAAAGGATAGGATTAGAAGAAGGCAGAAGATAAGAAGTATTCTGCTGCTCTGTCTGTCCTTCTAATATACTAAAGATAACAGGATTCCAGCACACGTTTACGACATCAGAAGTTACATCTTCATATATCGCTGCACAGCAAATATCATTGTCAAACACGAGCTGATACTCTTTACTTTCCGGGTTGAACTGGTAAAAGTTCCGAATCTTATGCGCACTCTTCAGTTCAAAAAGGAAATAGCCCTCGTTATTTGAAACCTTTCTCACCTTCCGGATCTCCGTTTTTCCTTCAGTAATATCAAAGAGATAAGCTATCAGATCTTCTTTGCTACATACGTGATCAAAACTAAACTCCTTCAATTCCTCGCTTTCCGATTGCACCTGTACTTTCGCTTGGATGGATACAGATAATTGATAAGCGCTAAGATCTTTGAAATCGAACAATTCCAAACAGGATATCTTGTTTCGTTCCGGTGAATAAATTATATACTCCCGGTCATTAATATAATACCGGTACATGAAATCACCGGTTTCTAACGGCTGGTATGGATTTAAAACTTCGCTGTAATTCATAATATATCTTGTTATTAATCAATTACAATAAACTTTCTTATCTTCTCTGCAAGTGAATCATAATATTCTGATTCATCCTTTGATAGACCAATACGCCATAGCTTCTTGTATAGGTAATGATACTGTTCTAACATATCAAGTTGCTTTTCGGTAAAAGCTCTCCGGGTTACTTTCTTTATCTTCTTCATATCGAATTAGTTATACGTTAATCTTCATCTTCAGGCATTAATTGTTCTGCTTCATAATAATATTCGGAACAGTTATCCGTAACTTCATTAGATAAACAGTCCTGTATCTCCGAAATTTTATTCAATAACTTTTCACGGGTATCCACATCCTCCGGTTCGATACTAAACCCAGAATACTCCTCGAATGATTTTATCAATTCTTCTACACTTTTGAAGCGATTTGCTTCCATACTAATTTGCTTCTTTTTTTTGCGCATCTTCTATTCAATTTTGTTATTAATATGATAATCCTTTATTTCGCTTTTTCTTTTTCTTGTTATCCGGAAGATCTTCATCACCTTTCCGGTGCTTCCCTGATCCGTTATCTAAAGCCATTGACATGGCAACCGGGTACATATAGATAAGATCCTTCTCCCACTCGTGCGGATTACTCGCATAACACACAATAACCGGATCGATGGGCATTGCTCTCTCCTGCTCTTTTCCCTGTTCCGGATTCTGCTCTTTTTGGAAAAAGTCTTGTATGTTCTGATAGTTTAATCTCCTTGATACATCAGAGCTTTTAAAGATTTCCGGAGTATCGACATTTGTAAGGGCAAAGGATATGCCGTATATCCCTTTACCGTTGACGTGCTCGATCAAGTTTATATTATGCTCCGCTAGCCGGTCTTTAAAATCTTCATAACTGGATGAACCATTAAGAACTGCAAAGATCTGGTTATACAGGTAATGCTTTTGCTCGTCTGCGGTCATCTGTTTTCCGGCGAACAAAAGTTTCCCAAACCGGTCGATTAATGAAACTTTTAAATTTAAGAATATGAGTTATTCACAATTTATCATGGCTGTATTTGCCATTTATGTAGTTTACTACGCTGCAAACATCCTGTATGATGCTTTCCTAAAGCAAAGCAAAACCAATACAGGTGAAGAAGAAGAAATTATTTCAATAGGAGAGGAAGAAGAAATACCTCACAAAGTTGTAGATGAAGATTTTGAAACAGGCTCATACGAAAAAGAAGATGAAAAAAAAGAATCTGAACAGAATTATGTATCTGTAAATGAATCTATTGAAATGGAAGTTGAAACACAAGGTATTCCAATGGAACAACTTCTTGCTAAAGGGAAAAGCATGTTTTCACACGTAAATTTTAACAAATAAACAACTAATTTTTATTCAAATGAAAAAGTTTTTTTCAAAAATTGCTCAAAGAGCATTCGCTTTAGCCATTAGCATAATGGTAGTAACTAACACTTTTGCACAAGGTGCTGCGGGAATTGATGCAGCTAGTTCTGAACTTGCAACCTACATGGACCCCCTAGGAAACATGATGATGATACTAGGAGGTCTAGTAGGATTAGTTGGAGCAGTGCGAGTTTATTTAAAATGGAACTCTGGTGACCAAGATGTACAAAAGGCTGTTATGGGCTGGATGGGGTCATGTATCTTTCTGGTTGTATCAGGTGTTGTCGTAAAAGCATTCTTCGGAATCTAATATGTCGAAAGAGTATCCAAGTTACAATGTATATAAGGGGCTACAAAAGCCCCTTATTTTCAAAGGATTTAAAGGCAAGTTCATATATATCGGTGGAGCTTGTATTATTAGTGCTTTACTTTTATGTGCTATTGTTTCTACTCTGGCTTCTTTTATGTGGGGAGGTATAACTCTTGTAATAGTTATGTTTGGAGGGTTAGGAATAACATCGCAATTACAAAGAAAAGGGCTTCACAGGAAAGATAAACGAAAAGGCATATATATAGTATCACGCACTTTTATAAGAGATAGAAAAAAATAAAGCTTATGAAAAAGAAAAGTGAATTTGAAGCTCCTTATATTGGTATTGAAACAATAGACAATACTCCTATATTCTATAACCGAAGGGGCGACTATTCTGTTATCATTAAATGTGAAAATCCTATAATACAGTATTCAGCAGATATGGATGCTTACTATGATTTTCACCACTTATTTACTAATATCCTCAAAGTATTAGGAACTGGATATACAATACAAAAACAGGATATTCTATGTAAAAAATCATTTTTACCACCCCAGAATAGGAAGAACGACTATTTATCAAATCGTTATTTTGAACATTTTAAAGGACGAATATATACTGATATTTCTACTTATCTTGTTATTACAGGAGAAGTAGAAAGGTCTAAATTCTTTTCTTTTGACCCTCGAAGGTTTGATACTTTTATTAGAAACATCACAAAAGTATTAGGACTATTCGCTAACAGAGGAATAAGAGCTAAACTATTAAATGAAAATGAAATAGAAATATATATAAAAAGATTTCTATCTATCAATTTCAATCAGCAAACAGTAAGCCTAAAAAATATCAAAGCAAGAGAAGAAAATCTTATAATTGGAGAAAAAAACGTACAGTGCATTTCTCTTGTAGATATTGACGAAGTTAATTTTCCTTCTGTTATAAAACCATATAAAGAGGTCAATATTGGGCTAAGGTTTCCTGTTGACTTACTCTCTTTTTTGCATGATACACCAGGTATAGACACAATTATCTATAATCAAGTAATAAATATTCCAGACCAACGAAACGAAGCAAACAAATTAGAAGGCAAAAAGAAAAAACATAAAGGAATGCCTGACCCTGCAAATGATTTATGTGTAGAAGACATAGAACGAGTGCAGTCGGATATTGCCAGAGAAGGGCAAATGCTTGTATATGCACATTATAATATAATTCTTGCTGGTCTTGATGATATTAGTAAGGCTATCAACTATGTTGAAACATCTCTTTTTGATTGTGGCATTATTATTAATAAACAATGCTTCAACCAATTAGAATTATTCGAATGTGCACTGCCAGGAAACGCAATCAACCTAAACAGTTATGACAAATTTCTAACAACTTCCGATGCTGCAATTTGTCTTTTGTTCAAGGAAAAATTACAAGTAACAGAAAACAGCCCTTTTCTTACTTATTTTACAGACAGACAAGGATTGCCTGTTGGAATAGATATGTCCGGGAAAGAAGGTGAGAAAAAATATACAAATAACTCCAACTTCTTTGTTTTAGGTCCAAGTGGTTCTGGTAAGTCTTTCTATGTCAACTCCAAAGTAAGACAATGGGTTTTAGATAACACTGATATTGTATTGGTAGATACAGGGCATAGTTATTCAGGAATGTGCGAATACTATCATGGCAAATACATTACTTATTCTGAAAGCAAGCCTATATCTATGAATCCTTTCCGAATTACTGAAGAAGAGTATAATGTAGAAAAGAAAAACTTTCTTAAATCATTAATTTTCCTGATATGGAAAGGTGCAAATGGTGAGGTCAAAAAGCAAGAAGAAGAAATTATGGATATTACCATAGAAAAATACTATTCTTTCTACTTTCATCCCTTTAATGGTTATTCAGATGCGGAAAAAGAAGCCATACGTGAAAATTTACTACTCGAATTTCAAGTCAATGAAGAAGAATTTGAAAACGAAAGGGAAAAAGAAGAACGCAAGATACTTTCCGAAAAAATAGAGAAATTACAGCAACTAGTAGAAAAAGGAGAAGGCGGAGAAAAAACCAACGCAGAAAAAGCGATACAAAACATTCTCATCGAAAAAGGCTTTACACGCCAAGAGCTTGATAATCCTGAAACTAGATTACTTTCTATAATAGAAAGACGAATCCAGAAGAAGGAAGATATATTGAAAGAAATAAAAGTTGAAAGCTTATCTTTTAACTCTTTCTACGAATTTTCCCTACGCATTATACCTATCATTTGCAAAGAGAACAAAATTGATTTTGATATTACTAACTATAAGTTTCTATTAAAAAAATTCTATAAAGGAGGACAGTTAGAAAAAACTCTTAATGAGGATTTTGACACTTCCCTTTTTGAAGAACCCTTTATAGTTTTTGAAATTGATGCAATTAAAGATGACCCTGAATTATTTCCAATAGTAACCTTAATTATTATGGACGTTTTTATTCAAAAAATGAGATTAAAAAAGAACAGAAAGGCATTAATAATTGAAGAAGCATGGAAAGCCATAGCTAGCCCTATGATGGCTGGCTATATACTCTATTTGTATAAAACAGTTCGTAAATTTTGGGGTATGGCAATGGTTGTTACTCAAGAACTGGAGGACATAATTAGTAATCCTGTAGTCAAAAACTCTATAATCAGCAACTCCGATATTATATGCCTATTAGACCAAAGTAAATTTATAGACAAATATCAAGAAATAGCAAATCTTTTATCCCTAACGGAAGTAAATCAAAAGCAAATATTTACCATAAATCAACTTCCCAATAAAGAAAACCGTAATCGGTTTAATGAAGTATTTATAAAAAGAGGAAATTATGGAAATGTATTTGGAGTAGAGGTTTCTCTACACGAATATTTCACATTTACTACAGAACGAATTGAAAAAGATGCTGTTGGATATTATCATATCATTTATGGTAGTTTCCAAACAGGATTGGATAATTTTATAATAGACCTAAAATCTTCCAAATTAAAAAATATGGATTGGGTTTTACAAGTCAATAAGGTACTAGGGTATCACTCCGATGATGGAAGCCTAAAAGATATACTTAACATCATAGGGGAACAACCATTATATAAGTATATCCTAGATAAATACAAATGGATTACAAACCGTTAAAGATAATATCATGAAGAAAATCCTATTTATTTTAGTGGTAGCATCTACTTTAACCCAAGTTGCATATTCGCAAAAGGCAGTCTTGGATATAACCTGTATGGAAACACTTATAGCTAATCATAAGGTGCAACATACTTCTTTCTCTAAAGTGAAAGAGAATGAAGCTCAAATAAGCCTTATACAAAAACAAATCAGTGAAAAAATGGTTCAGATTGAATTTTTCCAAAGCAAATTTTATAATAGCCTAAAATCTGTAGAAGCCATCATAAAAACAGGAAAAGATATTATCTACTGCACTGATATTGCAGCAGATATTGGTAAATATCAAAAACAAATGGTTGAACTTGCTGTAGGTGACCCGGCTTTATTATTGGTGTCAGCAAAAACAGAGCTAGAATTAGTAAATCGCACTGCGGATTTGACACAATACATTTATCAGGTCGCTATTGTCGGGACAGATGTAAACCTTATGGATAATAAGCAAAGAATAGACTTGCTTAAGTATGTTATTAATGAACTAAGAAACATGAGAGGTATAGCATACGCTGTATGCCGACAGATGAAAACAGCAAAAAGAAATGGAGTATTACAAACATTAGCTCCGGGGGTATTTAAATACAAAGATAATCGTTCAAAATTAGTTGATGATTTATTACAGAATTATAAAGTAAAACCTAAAAGATAATATGAAAAGAGTGCTTTTATTTTTTTCCCTAATGTTGATTATTGGTACTTCTAATACCTATTCCCAAATGCCTGTAAAGGATAAAGGGAAATGGAGCGTGCTTAATAATATGGAATTTATGGATAGAGTACGACTACAACCAGAATGGTATCATTACTGGATATGGTATAAAAAGGTTTTGGGTATTAAAATTCCTTTGCCGGGCTTAGGGTTACACGACAAATACGGGAAGGAAGATAGACGTAATTTCCAGTTACAAGAAATTCCCATGATGGCAGCCGTAGAGTACAATAAATCAGAAACAGAAAAAGAAGGGTATAATGTTGATACCATATATAGACAGGAACTCTTCAAATTTGGAGATAAAGAAATTGATTATCAATATACTTTAACTAAAAATCGTAGAAATGATATTCTTAATGATATAAATAAAAAACTTGTCGAATATTCTTCTAATGGCGGTAATAAAGAACATGTTGAAGTTATAACTGATGAAGTTACTAGAATAAAAAAGAACATAGATATAATCCATGATTCACATATGAGTAACTCTAAAAAAAGGGAAGCCTATTTAGATTTTGATAAAGAACTAATAGAGGTTCTTTCATTAATAACAAGATTGAATAATATAAATAAAACAATAATGAGCCATGAATGAGTTAATAGATAAATTCTTATTTGAATTATTTGATGGACTAAGAGATAAAACAACTGTTCTATTCGGAGAATTTATTGCGGATGCACAAGCATTGGCAGCAATCTTTATGTTGTTATATTTTGGAGTAGAAAGCTTCAAAATGATGAGTGGAGATAAAAAATTAGAGATTATCCCGTTATTGCGTCCATTCGCACTGGGATTGGTTCTTATGTTCTGGATTCCCTTTATTAATCTAATCAGTTATCCCGGAGAGTTATTAACAGCACGAAGCAAGGCTATGTTTACGAATCAGATAGAAGAAGTAGAATTACTTTCTCGTAATAGATATGCACTCATTGATAGCGTAGCAGTAGAGTTATTACATACTTCATTAGAAGTTGAAAGAGCCGAAAATGAAGTTAAGGATAAGAAATGGTATGATTTTAGTATAGACTTCTCAGCTATTGGAGACAAGATAGCTGGATTATATGTATATGTAGTCGCTAAGGTTAAAATGATAATGTTTAATATCATTGAATTTATTGTCGTTACTTTTTGGCAAGTATGTACCTATTTTGTCTTTTTCCTACAAATCATATTCACAGGAATATTAGTTATTCTTGGTCCACTAGCTTTTGCATTCTCTGTTTTACCTGCATTTCGGGATGCTTATATACAATGGATAGCTCGTTTTGTCAGTGTTAGTTTATATTCATGTATTGCATATATAGTATTATCAATTTCTTTAGTAGTAATGCAATATGGGATAGAAAGAGAAATTGAAATTTTAGAATATGCGCTTAGAAATGAAGCTGCATTTGTCATGTATGTCGGAATGACCTCTGGAGGTGTCAATAGCTTCCTTCTTACAGCATTACTTGGAGCATTTGCCATGCTTACAATACCTTTTGTTTCTACATGGATTGTAAGTACAACTGGAGTAGGGCAAGCAGTAGGAGGCATGGTTGGAGGAGCAGCCATCGCAACCAAAGCTGTAGCAGCTCCGGCTACAGGTGGAGCCAGTGCAGCTATGTAAAAAGATTCATTAAATTTTAAATTCACATAATCATGATTATTAAAAACTTAGAAAATAAAATCAAATTAGCCGGAATTTTATCCATTGGCTGTTTTGCAACTAGTATAGTTATTTCAGGTATGGTACTAGCCTTTTGTTTCTCTTTAGTAAAAGCTGAAAGAAAAAAAATATATGTTTTGGATAATGATGTCCCTGTACTAGTAAAACAAACTGGTACAGAAGTCAACTTGGAAGTCGAATGTAAGAGCCACATAAATCTATTCCACACTTTATTTTTCACATTACCACCAGACGATGAATTTATAAAATACAACATGGAAAAAGCCATGTATCTAATTGATGATAGCGGATTAAAACAATATAATAATTTAAAAGAAAAAGGATATTTCAACACCATATTAGCGAGTTCTGCAACAGTAACAATTATGACAGATAGTATCAAGGTGGACATGAACAACCTATCTTTTGAGTACTATGGCATCCAACGTATAGAGCGAGAAACCTCTATTCTAAAAAGGCAACTTGTAACTACAGGGAAATTAAGACAAATTCCACGTACTGAAAATAATCCTCATGGACTTATTATCACAGATTGGAAAACGATACTAAACAAAGACCTAGATTATAAAGTAAAAAAGAATTTCTAATGAAACTGTTTAAACATAAAAAGAATGATAGAAAAGAAAGTATCAAGACTAAAGCCGAGCAAGCTACAGTTGTTCTTCTTACTAAAATATTTCAAAAGTTCGGAGTTAATAACGCTTGTGAACGCTTATTGGCGTGGGCTGATATACACCGTAAAGCTATGTTTGGAATTACGATTTCATTCCTTTCTTTCGTCACAATTCTATCATTAGTAATGCGTCCAGAAAGAAAGCCAATGCAAGTTTTCAACGAAGAAAAAAGCAAAGTACAAATTAACATTGATAGTACCCTACAAAAAAAACAAGTAGGAGTTCACGACTTGTTAGAAGTGATTAAAATGCAAAATGAAATTAATGAGCTAAGAAAAAATGGGAAATTAACTCCAGAAGACACTATACGAATAAAAAATTTATACAATAAATTAAATAAATAGCGTATGAAACAGATTGATATTAAAAAGCCTAAGTACATCATTCCGATACTCATCCTACCTTTTATTCTAGGGATAGGATGGCTAGTTAAGGATATGATAAACTCTGCCCCAGCAGAAGAAACTACATTAGTAGAAACGGAAGAATTAAATCTTGATATTCCTGATGCTAATTTAGAAAAAAGAGAGATAAAAAGTAAATTTGAATCACTCAAAGGAGCTTTCAATAAATCTTCTGATTATTCATCAATACAAACCATAGATAAAGAAGAAGAAGTTAGCGAAATTGAAAGTTCTGGTTCTCTTTACTCCAATGATGAAATAAGGCAAATTGACAGTTTAAATCAAGCTTCTAGAATCCGAGAAAAGGAATTGGAACAACAAATAAAAGGATTTCCTACTATAGATGAATCAAGTCAAACAGAAACTAGGAAAGCTCCTGAAAAATCCAAGATGCAAGAAGAAATGGAGCTTTTTAAAATGCAAATGGCTTATATAGATTCATTACAAAATCCACGTCCTAGAACACCTCAAAAAAAACAAGATGAAAAGCCAAAAGAAAAGGCTATAGAAGTTGTAAAAGCGAAAAATCCCGCAGAAGTATATTTTAATACTGTAGGGAAAGAACAAAAAACTTCACTAATCACAGCTATATTAGATGAAACTTTAAAAGTAACAGATGGTAGCCGAGTACGCATACGGCTTCTAGATGATATAATGATTAATGACGCTCTTTTAACTAAAGGCACTTACCTATATGGGAATGTATCTGGCTTTAAAGCTCAAAGAGTACACATTAATATTTCCTCTATAATGGTTGATGGCAGACAAATGAAAGTAGATTTATCTGTATATGATAATGACGGACAAGAAGGTTTCTTTGTTCCTTCATCAGCTTTTAGAGATTTGAGTAAAGATGTTGGAGCGCAAATAGGAAGCCAAACTATACAAATGAACAGCCAATCAGAAGGAGTAGAACAATTCGCTTTAGGTGCTTTACAAGATGCTTACCGTAGTACAACCCAAGCTCTTTCCAAAAACATCAAAAAAAACAAAGCCAAATTAAAATATAACACACAAGTTTTTTTAGTAAACAACAAAGATAAAGAACAATAATATGAGAAAGATTTTTATTGCATTATGCACAATGGTTTCTGTTATTACAGGAAATGCACAGAACACCCCTATTGGAGAAAACATCGAGCTTGCAGGTGAAAACCCAGAAGAACTAAAGGTTATATACGTCAACAAAGATGTTTCAACGCATTTTATAGCTATGGAAGATATAAAATATGTTGATATATCAGTCAATGATATTGTTGGCGATATTCCTACTGGTAACTCTCTTAGAATAAAGCCCACAAAAGAAGGAGCTAGTGGAGTTATCACCATTGTTACAGAAAGATTTTTCGTACAATATATGCTAGTATATAGTAGCGATTTAGCAAAAGCATACACTCGCTTTAATATCCCTTATGCTGATTTACGTAGCTATATGAATCCAGAAGTGAACTTAACCAAAGCACAAATGTATGATTACGCACATAGAATGTTTATTTCAAAAAATAAATTCTATGATGTTTCCAGTAAAAGTAACCTAATGAAAATTGTACTAAACAATATCTACACATTAGATAAGTATTTCTTTATTGATATTTCTATGATTAATAAAACAAAAATACGATATGATATAGACCAAATACGCTTCAAAATAGAAGATAAAAAACAAACAAAGGCTACTAATTTTCAATCTATAGAAATACTTCCATTGATGCAAGTTAATAAGAATCTTGTTTTCAAGAAGAACTATCGAAATATTTTTGTCTTTGAAAAATTTACTTTCCCAGACGAAAAAGTTCTTACCATAGAAATATCTGAAAAACAGATTTCAGGACGTACTATAACATTAAGAATTGATTATGCAGACATTCTTCATGCAGATGCTTTTACTGAATAAAATTTTACGATTATGAAAAGAATAGCATTTCTTGTTATCACCTTATTTTTTTCCCTAAAGTCAATGGCTGGTGATGGTGATAAGTTTTTTAATATTTCAGGAGGTTGGCAATGGAAAAATACCGTCAATGCAGTTGTAGGGCTGGAGTTTGAAGGTAAATATCACAATGCTTATGAACTATATATTGATTTAGCTACAGCATATGATAAATGCCCGGTATGTAATAAGGTATGCTCTGATAGTTTCTGGAGCTATAAAACATTCGGCATAGGTGCAGCATATAAACCTACAATCTCACGAGGCAAAAACAGTAATTTAAGATGGCGGTTTGGAGCAGATTTAGGAGCTAACAGAAAAGGGTTTCAGGCTTCCATTGATATAGGTTTAGAATATAGCTATTCATTTAGAAATGGAATGCAAGTCTTTGTAATGCAAAAAAATGATTTTGTCTTTTGGACACGTGACCATTTCCGAAATGGATTATTAGTAGGTGTCAAATTTCCAATAAATAATTAAGTATGAAAAAAATATATATAATTCTATTATCCATTATAGGGGTAATATCATCATGTACAAAACACGAAGATATTATAGACACATCATTACAGCCGGGTAGTATCTTATGTAGTGATGGAAGTATAGTGCATCCCTCACTTTTTTCACCCAATGAAAAAGAAGCCATTGGAGTTGTATTTTGGTGTAATGATGGGAATAATCCTGATATAAAAGAAACCGCTTATGCCGTTTCATTAGAAGATTTAGAAGAAAATCCTTTAATAGATACAGACGAGGATATAGCTAATGTTTCGGAAGATGAAAACAGCTTTGATGGAGCAGCTAATACTGCCGCAATAATGAACTTTGCTATAAAAGATAGTTTAGCTTATCCAGCAGCTCAAAAAGCTATAGAATACGCACCAAAAGGTGTTACAGGTTGGTTTATTGGCTCTATCGCACAAAACAAAGCAATCTCTAATAATCTTGAAAAGGTATATTCTTCTTTCTCAATCATTGGAGGAACGCACTTTGATGGTTGGTACTGGAGTTCTACAGAAGATGGAGCAGGAAAAGATACTCCTAAAGTGTTTGCACTAATTTCTTCATTAACAAAAGGAAGAGCAACCAGTACAAGCAAAAGAAATTCATTTAAAATCAGACCTATTATAGCAATAAGATAATCATGAAAAAGAAAATAATTATACTAGCAGCCTTCGTTGTTACATTTTTTACCGCATGTACTTCAACGCATATGATAACTTTCAGTAACGCTGAACTAAGCGACAAAGAAAAAGACATGATAGAAAATAATAGTAACTATTCAACCGCTTCAATAGTTGGTGGAAGTGCAAAATTAGTTAAAGAGGAAAGAGATAAAGCTATCCAAGAAAAGATAGAAGCTAGAAGAAATAAACTAAAAGCTATTGATGGCTTATCAATCTCCAGCTATAAAGATAAAAATGGAAAAGAACAGTTTAAAGCAACAGCTCAAAGTGAAATCCTATTCAAATTTGATTCATATGAATTAAATGAAGAAGCTCAAAAAATGCTTTCTGACTTATGTAATATCATTAGTGAAATACCCAATACTAAGATTAAAATAATTGGGCATACTGACAATATAGGAGAAAAACAATACAATATCATACTTTCTAAAAATAGAGCAGCAGCAGTAGGAAATTACCTTAGAACCGCTGGTATAGAAACAAACAACATAACAGAAGATGGAAAAGGATATAGCGAACCCATTGCAGACAATACAAGTGAAGCTGGACGTGCTAAAAATAGGAGAGTAGAAATATTTATCACAAATGATGAATATTAAAAAGAGAGATTTCTATTAACAAAGACCGGGAGGTAAAACTCTCGGTCTTTGTTTTATAGTCTGGAAAGAAATTGATACCGTACTTTTCGGAGTTCCGGCACTGATGGGCAAACATGGCATGATGAAATGATACCGAATTATCATTCCTGGCACACCCTGCAGAACGACCTTTTGATACCAAATACAAAAAGCTGCCGGAAGCCGGACACAAAAAATTGATACCATAAAACATTAGGGAAAAAGAACAAAGAGAAAACACTATATATAAATAATATATGAATATATAATATATGAACCTATAAACATATAATATATGATTAATATACTCCACTTCCAGAAAGAGCAACACGAAGAATCTTCTTTTCCCTAAAGTTCTTTGTGTCGTTTCTCTCTATATCTGAATACAGAAAAACGGCTGCATCATAAAAGAAACGATACCGACACCATTCAGGAACTATCGCCCATCAGCAAAAGGATTGCATCTAATTGATACCTTTTCTGCCTGCACTGGAGAGAAACCGGGAAGGTATTTGATACCGTACTTTTCCGGGTTCTGCCCGGCATGGACGATAAGAGAACATTATTATGATACCAAAAACTTTAGGGAAAAATAAAACCTCGGCAGTCTATAAACCTAAAACCATTTTTAACAAAAATAATTGTCCTATTATTTGCGACATTTATAGAAAATTACTATCTTTGAGTATTGAAAATAAAGAGATAAATAAACTTTTAAAGCTGGTTTGGCTGCCAGTATAAAGAACAGCAAACAAAATCATGAATATCTTAAGATTTCTTTTAAGTAGCTTTTTATGGGCTATGGGTGGAATTTTTGTATTAGCAATCTATGCGTATAGTGAACTAGTCTATTTGATTTTTATTTGCATTGCAATAGTAGGATTAACCATCTACTACAGAAAATCCATAATAAAAATGTACGCAGAAATCTTTAATGAGTTAGGAATCAATAAGTATGTTATACAAATTAAAAATCTAAAGAAATACAAAGAACCTATTTACAAACTAATCAATACAATAGGTCTATGATGATTGTTTTTTCTCTATCTTTGCTAAAGACATCAGCAAGATAGCTATATAAAATTAGAAAATAAATAGTTATGGAAACTAATCAAACATATCAAAATGAACTTGGTTCGGCTATGCTCCCATTTGTTATGAGAGAATTGGTTGATACAGTCATGAAAAGAAAAACGCTACCTTTAGAAGATGCGTTATACTATATATATTCTTCCAATTTGTACAAGGCATTATTGGACGAGAACACAAAACTATGGTATTCAAGTACATTATCACTTTATGAAGCATTAGAAAAAGAGAAAACAGAACAGAAGAAAGTACAAAAGGACAATCCAAAGATATTGCTTTTTCAAATGTTTTGTGCTGAAAATTACAGGGAAACTAAAAATATAAGTGCTAAAGAAACTCTTTTGCTGTTTTCCAATCATGGCGTTTTTGAATTTCTATATGAAAATTTTGAAATGCTGCACACACAAGATACAGAGTATATATTAGATACTATAATAACTTATATCAATAAAAAGGCATGAAACTATATCACGGCTCAACAGTTACCGTCAAATCCCCTAATATACAGAAAGGGCGTAAAGCTACTGACTTTGGAAAAGGATTCTATACGACAACTAATTTTGAACAGGCTAAGAAGTGGGCAATACTCAAAAGAAATCGGGAACATGGTAAAAAAGCGGTCGTTTCAGTTTATGAAGTCCCCGATAATATTCTTGATAGAGAGTTTTCAGTCCTTCGATTTGATGGGGCTACAAAAGAGTGGCTGGAGTTTGTAGTTAATAACCGCAGAGGAAAAGGAAAAAACAGCTATGATTTAATAATGGGACCCGTTGCCAATGACCAGTTATATGCAACAATCCGGCTTTATGAACAAGGTGTTGTTACGGCTGATGCAGCGATTGAAATGCTAAAGACCCATAAGCTTTTTAACCAACTTTCATTTCATACAGTGAAAGTTATTCCATTATTAAAATTCACAGAATCTATTGAAGTATAAATCATAAAACTATAATGAACCATGAATAAAGAAATGAGCTTGGATGTTGCGCTCGACATTATCGGGACACTCCGCATGATGAAGATAGATGAAATATCAGAAGAGAAGGATGAAAACAGAAAAAAAATACTGCAAAAAGAACTTTCTGTTCTCAACACAGAAGAAAAAATAGCAAATGGATTGTTGCAGTTTGAAGTTTCTGAAAATGTGCGCTTATCAGTCATGGATAAGATACAAAACTATTACGCACCTAAATTGAAAGCATATTATGCAACGCTATGAAGTAGAAGCCATCTTTGAACAAAAAAAAGATGGCTTATTTGAGGACATCAATATATCATCACAAAAGCCTATTGCTATAATCTTAGGTGGACAACCAGCTTGCGGAAAAAGCACTCTTATAAATGTTGCAAAGAAAGACCATCCTAACTTAGATTTTCTCACTGTTAATGGTGACCTTTACAGACAGTTTCACCCCAATAAGGAACTAATAAAAGACCCTATTAAATACCCCATTGAAACCCAGATTTTTTCTAGCGTTTTTACAGAAAGACTAATAGAAGAAGCCATTAAACGGAAATGCAATATTATTATAGAAGGAACTATGAGAAATCCAGATGTACCTTTAAAGACAGCACAAAAATTTAAAGATGCAGGATTTAGAGTTGAAGCATATATTATTGCAGCCCCCAAGGAGTTTACCCAACTAGGACTTTACAACAGGTATCAAGAAGAAGTACTAAGTAAAGGACAAGGACGATTAGCCGATATTGATTCACATAACAAAGCCGTAAATGGACTAATGAAATCTGCAAATCAATTATACAGTGATAAGGCTGTAGATAAGATTTCTATCCACACCTACTTAGCGAAAGAAAGAATTAAAGATTTCAATCTAGTAAATGGTGAATGGAGTTGCAAAAGTATGCCATCTATTTTTATAGATGAAAGTCGTTCAAAACAGATGAAGAATAAAGAAATACTTAACACTAACATTCAAAGAGGAAAAGAGCTTATTGAATCCGTAACGAATCCTGAAGTAAAAAAAGGAATGAAAGAAGCTCTGTCACAACTTCAATCTTCACTAGAAAAAGTTCAAAGACAAGAAAAAGGATTAAAAAAAGGTTTCTTCTGATTCTTCCAAAAAGAGAGGACTGGCTTTTCCAATCCTCTTTTTCTATTTATTTGCGTCTTAACTCATTATCTATTTGCTGTGAAATTTGTCCTTTAACGGTTCTGATTACCTCATTAATATAATCAAGAATTGGCTTAGGGTCTATAGTTTTATCTTTGTATTCCATTTGAAAATGTAAGTGTTCTCCTGTGCTGCGCCCGGTACTTCCACTAATGCCTATTGGTTGCCCAGCTTCAACAGCTTGTTTCGCATTTACAAGCACACTGTATAAATGCCCATAGATAGAAGTAAAATCACCATGACGCACTTCTACATAATTGCCCAACCCTTTATTTTTTCCTGTTTTTACAACCATTCCCGGCATTATCGAATAAACATAGTCGTTGTTGCCTTTAAGGTCTATCCCTCTATGATTTGCTATTTTTCCAGTAAATGGGTCTTTTCTTTTACCATAATGGGAAGTTATCACCATTGAATCAATGGGCAAAGATAAATACCTTCTTTGCTTCCAGTATGCAAGTCGTTCTGTAGTCAAAGCATCATTGACGACAACAGCCTTTTCTTTTTCTTCTATCAATTTATTTTCTGTCGTTGCTAATACAGGTTCCGCTTTAGGAATATCCTTTTTCTGTAATACCGTATTAAACTGACAGTAGCCATTCACTGAAAAAAACAATGAATAAGTAAAAAACATGATAAATTTATTCTTCATATTGATATTTTTATTACTTTTGAGCAAAAATATACATTACATGGATAAAAAGCAAGCTATTTTTAATGAAAATGATATTCCATATAAAGAATTAGAACTAATAGGAATATCAAAAAAACAGATATGGTCTTTGGATAAGGCAAATATCACAGCTCTATTATCTGGAAAGAGAACCAGTTTACTAGACCTTTCTTTTCACGATAATAATGGAGAAGAAATAAGTATGAAAGGAAAAATAAGTTTGTACTGGAAAGATAGCAACAATGCTGGCGTTAAAGTTCATCCAGTCAGACCAGAAATAATGAATGATATAAACCTTAAACCAAAGGAGTTAGAACGACTTCAAGATAACGAGATAATAACAAAAACTATTAACAATGAAAAATATCTCGTACAATTAGACCCTGAAACAAACGAATTGCTTAAAACAAAAATCAAAAGTATTTCAATACCTTCAAACATAAAAGGTGTTGAGCTGGATAAGCAACAAAAGGAAACTCTAAAATCAGGTAAGGAATTAATTTTGAATGTTGACAAAGAAAAAATTGCCATAAGATTAGATTTAAATAATCCAAGAGGAATAAAATTCCTAGACTTCGAGCAGAAACAGAAAATAGCTTATGACCGGCATAACCCACAAATTATAGGAACTATTCATACTGATAAAAACAGAAATGAATATATAGAATACATGAAAGGACAAAAAACAACACTTGGAAATGAATCGCAATCTAAAGTAGAACATAAATTCAAATTATAAAATGGAAGAAAAGAAAAAATTTGAAGCTTTGCAATATAGTTATGAAAATGCCGGACAATTCCGAGCAATAGCAGCAATTCTTGGATATTCAGAAGAATATCGGAATGGTGATATTACCTTTTCCAAAGGTAATGAAACATATACTTATCCACTGAATACACTTAAACTTGGCAATTTAGGAGATAATAGAGAATCTTTATTAGAGCAATCTAAAGAAAGAATAATCAGTTTCTTTGATAAAGAACAAGCTAGCAATAATTTCCAAGAATATAGCCAATATTTACGAGAAAACCACAATGTTGCAATTATAAAATGGGATGATATAAAACAAGGTACTAACAAGAATGAAGGATATAAAGACGGATTTACAGTCATTGACCTTGAAAATAAAATTGCATATAAAGGAGAAGACCTTTATCGATATGCTTATGAACAAAACCAAACCCTAGATGGTAAAGGTTCATATGTTGATATAGACTGGAACAAGTTTAATGAAGTAGGAGTTAAACCGGAAAATTTAAGCCCCGAAGATATTGCAAACATCAAAAATGGGAAAAAAACAGGTATGCTAAATTTTTCCATTGAAGATACTCCCGGTAATAGAACACTTCTAGACAATGAAAAAGTGTCTTATAAAACAGAAAATGGAAAACTCCATTTTGAGGGGAAAGCAACAACTCTTAAATATATAACAGCCGAGAATACACCTGAAAATAAATCTAAATTAAAAACCAACGAAATTGATTTCAAAGAAGAAGGTAAACGCATCAAAATTGATGGTATCAATGCTAGAAAACTAGCAATCGCAGCTATTACAGTAGTTTACCCAATCGCTGGGATTGCTATCTTGCTCATTCCTAAACGACAAGAAATAAAAAATGATTTATCCTTTACTAAGGATGAAATAAAAGCCCTAAAAGCTGATAATGTCGTAGTAAAGACTAATTCAAAAGGAGAAAGAACATTGCACCAACGTGACAAAGATACTAATGAGATAGTATCAATAAAAGCAAAAGACATTCATATTCCCCAAAAACTTGGAGGAATAGAGCTTACTCCTATGCAGCAAGAAAATCTCAAAAATGGAAAAGAAATTACCATTGTAAACGAGGAACTAAACAAAGCTGCAAAAGTAAAACTAGATTTGAATGCCAGAAATGGATTATCAATCAAAGATGCAAATACTATAGAAATTAAAGCGACTGAAAAGAAAGAACAAACAATAGGGAAAGAAAGATATATATCTGATAAAGAAAGATTAGAGTTTGTAGCCCAAAAAGGAGCTAAAGGGATTGATGAAATTTTTAAAGATAAACCCACCGAAATGGCTGCCTTTTTAGAGAAACATAAACTTTCTAAAGATTATGCTTCTTACAAGGAAGTAGAAAAAACATATTCCAGCTCTAGGGAAGCTACTAAACAAACTGTCGGAGAACAAATATCTACCCAAATGGATAAAATAGATAGTTCTATTAAAGCAACAGCGAAGCAAGAAGCATCTATTCTCGGATATGGTAGAACCTACGGAAAAAATAATGATACTCCAACAATGAAACTATAATATTATGCTAACATTTGACGATTATAAGGCTAAAATATCCATCATTCAAATACTTGAAGATTTAGGATATAAACAAGACATTAGCAAAGGAAAGGTTTCGCCTGTTTTTAAACTGACAGACGGAGCAGGTAACAAGTTGGATGAAATCATCATCAAGAATCCTCATAGTGTACAAGAACACTACTATGATAGGAATTATAAAGGTGGAGATTTAATTCAGTTCATCAAAAATCATATTAACGACTTCCCACAATTCCAACATCAAAATACATTTGTGCGAATCAATATGATTTTAGGACATTACGCAAATGAGCCTTATAGTCCTAAATATGAAGCATTCAAAGTTGTAAAAGCAGAAAACAAATCTTTTGACAGAGATAGATATAAAGAATTTCCTACTACACTCGCTGATTTAAGATTTCTCACAAATGAAAGAAATATAAATCATCAAGTCGTAGAAAAGTTTCTACCATTTATCACAAGGGTTAAAGACTTACAAGGAAACGGCAATTATTATAATATAGGTTTTCCCTATATTAATCCAAAAGATAAAGACAACAAAGTAACAAATTACGAATTAAGAAACTATGGATTCAAAGGAATGGCTGCCGGAGGTGATAAAAGTAACTCGCTTTGGATTGCTGATTTTTGCCCACACCCCCAAATGGCAAAACATATATACTTTGCAGAATCCGCTTTAGATGCTATGAGCTTCTATCAGCTCAATGCTAACAAAATCAAATTAGAAGAAAGTGTTTTTTGTAGTGTAGGAGGGTACATTTCAGTTAATCAAATAAAAAACACTTTATTGCGATACCCACAAGCTAAAGTACATACCTGTTTTGATAATGATTTAAACGGTAATTTGTATGACATTAAAGTGTCTGGAATCATTAGTAATACAGAAATGACAATAAAAGAAAATAAAGATGATGTGCTGTTTAAAACTAAGGGTAGAGAATTCACTATTAACAAAAATGACGTTTCACTAGAAAGTTTTAGGGAAAAAAGCAAAATAATAGCTCCTATGATTTCTCATAAAGCAGAAAAAGCAAAAGATTTCAATGAAATTCTAATGAAACAACATGAACAAAAAAAAAGTATTAAGTTATGAATGATGGAACAAACATAGCTTCTGATGATATTATATTAAAGCCTAAATTCCGATATTGGTTAATGAAGAATTTCCTTTTAATCACATTAGCGATTTTCGTATTCATTTTTAGTAAATATATAAGAGAACATGAATTATTAAAATTTATCAGTGGAACGATATTAGTATTGTTGATATTTATAATTTTCTACAGATATATTTCAATGTTACTTTGTACAAAATGGATTATAACTAGAGAGCAAATAAAAATATATCAAGGAGTGCTTTCAAAAAGGATTAACTACATAGAATTATATCGTGTATATGATTATGAAGAAAAGCAAAGTTTTATCCAGTCTTTAATAAACAACACCAATATCTACATTTATTCTGGCGATAAATCAACACCAGAACTACTGATGAATGGTCTTAAAGCTAATAGTGATATAATTCAAACCATCAGAAATAGAGTAGAAGAACAAAAAAAGAAAAAAGGAATATATGAATTTACAAACAGATAATGATATGAAAAGAGTGCTTTTATTTTTTTCCCTAATGTTACTGTTAGGCAACATAAAAGGACTAGCACAATCTATTGTCATTGACCCGGTAATGATTGGAACATTGGTTTATTCCCATCAGGAGCAACAAGGTGTATTGAAAGACATACAAAGTGAGGAAACAAAAATCCGCAACTTTCAAATTTTAATCCAACAAAAAATGAATCAAATTCAATCCTTACAGGAGAAGACATACAACTATCTTTCTACAGTTAATGCAGTTGTGAAAAATGGAAAAGATATTATTTATGCTTCAACCTTAGCTAGAGACATAGCTAAATACCAATCCGAAGCAGCTAAATATGCAGTTGGAGACCCTAAATTATTAACCATAATTGCAAAAACAGAGTATGAGCTTATCAGTCGAAGTGTAGATTTAATGATATACATAAACAATATAGCATTGCAAGGCGGTGAAAAAAATCTTATGGATAATAAGCAAAGGATAGATTTATGTATTCATGTGGTCAATGAACTTAGACGAATGCGAGGACTTGCATACGCTGTATGCCGACAAATGAAATCCGCTAAAAGGGCTGGAGTACTAAAAACACTTGTACCCGGACAATTTAAATATGTAAATAGTGGGAAACAAAAAGTAGATAATATTTTAAACGGTATTAAATGGATTAGTAAAGGAGGATATTAAATGGATAATGATACAATCAAAGATTTAGGCTTATGCCCTATTTGCCAGAAAGGACACATAATGAAAGGCAGTTTAGGATATTCCTGTAATTACTTCAAAAACATGAATGACAAATGTACATTTAATATTTATCATTCATATTGGGGAAAAGAGATTACAGAAGAAATAGCCAGGCAATTAATAACAACAGGGAAAACAGATATATTTCATGACTTCCATAATAAAAAAGGAGTTCCTTTTTCTGCATATCTGACTATCGAAAATGGAATCGTTATTCCTTCTTTCGTAAATGAAGTATTAGAAACTCCGTGTCCTGTGTGTGGTAGAGAAATTGAAATTTTACTAAATGGATATGCTTGTAAAGGGTATTCACAAAAGGACAAGGACAACAACAGAGTTTGTAACCTCTATATACCCAAAACTATTGCACAAAGAGAAATACCATTGGAAGCAGCAGAAATACTTGCCAGAGGAAAAAAAACACCGTTTATGACTGGATTTAAATCAAGAGAAGGAAATGATTTTTCTTCACGGCTGGTTCTAACAGAGAACTTAGATATTTCTTTTGACAATACATTGTGTAAGTGTCCTAAGTGTGGAGGAAACTTATATATAAACAAAAAAGCCTATAATTGTTCCAACTATAGAAATGAAGCCATAAAATGTGATTTTGTCATTTGGCGTGAAATGTCAGGACGTTCTATAACTCCCGAAGAAGCAATAGAACTTTGCGAGAAAAAAGAAACACCTGTGTTAACTGGATTTCATGATAAAAACGGGCAACCGATGGAAAGAAAGCTTGTACTGAACGATGATTTTAAAATAAAACTAATATGAAAATAGAATTTATAATTTATAGCCATTTTTTTAAAGAGAGAGGAATGAAGGTAAAGGGTGATTGGAATTTTCCGCATCTTCCAAGGATAGGCGAAGAAATTTCACCTCACATTATAATGTTTCAGAATGAATTTACCTATCAAAATTTATTAGAATATCTAACAGATGAAGCTAAAAGTGATTTTAATAAATTCAATGATGGTGAAGATGATTTAGAAGGGAATTTTAAAGCATGGGTATATGATGTTATCTGTGAGGTCAATATAGTTGAATCAATACATTATAGACCAGATACAGAAGACTATACCCAAATTATTCCTGAAATTTGTTTAAGTGATTTAAGTAATTAAATATTATTGATATGCAAATGAATAAGACTGATTTAATCAAAATGGTTGCTGAAAAGGCAAATAAACCAACAAAAGAAGTAGCAGAAATAATTGATAGTTTTTTCAAAGAATTATCTCAAAATCTAAGAGAAAAAGATGTTTCTATAAAAGATTTTGGTACTTTCAAAAAGATTATTCAGCCAGCTCGGATAGCTAGAAATCCGGCAACTGGAGAACCTGTAGAAGTTCCAGAAAAGGAAGTTGTTAAATTTAAGCCGTCCAAAAATATACTAAACATGAAATGGCTATGATAGAAATAAACATCCATATTCCTATAGATGGTGTGAACAATATTTCTATACCAATCCAATTACCTGTAGTTCCAAGGGTTGGAGAAAAGATTTATCTATCTGACAAACAAATAAATAATTTGATAAGTCTATTAGAAGAAGAATATTACCACAATCCACAAACAGAAGAATGGAAAGAATCAATAAGACGGTTCACCAATATTGAGGAAGTAGCATATAATGCTGCAAATGGAACGATACACATTGAATTATCAACTATTTAAAAGAAACAATATGAAAAAGTATTTATCATTAGTAATGATTGGTTTAAGCCTTATGTTGTCTGGATGCAATAAAGACGATAACAACGACCCTGATACTCCACCTACAGGAGATACAGGAAAAGTACGTTATGAAGCTACCGTAAGCGACCCAGAAAATTTCAAACTTCTAATACATTATACAGTAGGAGTAGATATTTCTTCCGAAGCTCCCGAAGAAGCTGCCAAAGAAACTATTGTAGAAAGTCCATTCACATTTGAGCAAGAAGCCAAACAAGGAACATATTTATGGCTATCTGCCTACCCTATACCTAAAGATGAAGAAAACCTTGAAAATTTACAGCTACCTAAGACAGTCGAAGTAAAAATTTTTATTGATGATAAGCTGCATAAGTCTAACAGTGGTGAAAATTATGCAATGGTTCAACATATATTCGGACAGGAAAATTACCAGTAGAATTGATACCTTTTCTGCCTGCACTGGAGAGAAACCGGGAAGGTATTTGATACCGTACTTTTCCGGGTTCTGCCCGGCATGGACGATAAGAGAACATTATTATGATACCAAAAAATAAAAACCAATACCACTCTCACTGCATAAAAGAGTGGTATTTTCATTTGAATTAATAAAATGAAAGACCAAAAAAGATTATTACACAAGTGCCTATTAGAAGACATTCCAGCTTTTGTAATATGCGGAACAGATATTTGTTCCGTCCAAGCAATGGAAGCATATTACCAGATAGCAGTAGAAAAAGGTTGCAATAGCAATTTTTTAGAAGACTTGAAATTAGCTATAGAAGATTTCAAGGCTTTTCAATGTGAGGAACCTGAAAAAGTTAAAATACCCGATTAAATCATGGAAGAAAGCAAAGAATTACAAAAACTATATGGATTCATGCAAGCATTCATTTATATAACTGTTTGCATAGAGATTCTACTATTTGTTCATTTTCCCTTTAGTGAACAAATTATGCCCTTATTATCAAAAATGGCAAAAATTCCTATCTATTCTAATATTCTTTATAGTAAACTATTTACATTCTTTATTATAATGGTTACTTGCATTGGAACACGTTCAAAAAAGGATTTAGAATTAGACCCGACTAAACAAATCATTTTTCCTTTAATCTTTGGATTCATAATGTTCTTTGGAAGTATATGCTTTCTTTTCTTTAAAGAAAAAGGAGAAACTAGTTTAGAATGGTATAATATAGCTTACATTATACTATCAATAATTGGAGCGACATTAATAAATTCAGCTCTAGATAACATTTCCAAACGTATTAAATCAAACTTTATGAAAGATAGATTTAATATAGAGAATGAAAGCTTTGAACAATCTAAAGACAAGGTAGAAACAGAATTCTCTGTCAATATTCCGATGAAGTTTTTCTACAATAGAAAGTGGCATAATGGGTGGCTGAATATATGTAACTGTTTTCGTGGAACTTTCGTAATAGGAACGCCTGGAAGTGGTAAATCTTTTTCTGTTATAAATTCTTTTATAAGACAACATTCAGCTAAAGGATTTGCAGAAGTTGTTTACGACTTCAAATTTCCTGAACTTGCCAAAATTGCATATTATAATTATCAAAAGAACAAGCAATTAGGAAAAATACCAAGTAATTTCAAGTTCAATGTCATTAATTTTTCTGATATTGAATATAGTAGAAGAATAAACCCATTGAAACGAGAATATATAGAAATCCTAGCAGATGCAACAGAAACGGCAGAAGCATTATATGAGAGTTTACAAAAAGGCGACAAAGGAAGTGGAGGTAATAGCGATTTTTTTAAAACATCAGCAGTAAACTTGTTAGCAGCTTCTATTTATTTTTGGTCTAGATACGAGAATGGCAAATATTCAGATTTACCGCATGTACTGGCTTTCCTTAATCAAGAATATGACGTACTTTTTAAAGTCCTCTTTTCCGAACCTGAATTAAAATCACTAGTTTCCCCATTTGAAGCTGCATATAAATCAGGAGCAGTGGACCAATTAGAAGGACAGATGGCAAGTCTAAAAGTACAGTTATCAAGACTGGCTACTAAAGAATCTTTTTGGGTATTTAGTGGCAATGATTTCAATTTAAAAGTATCAGATAAAAAAGACCCTAGTTATCTTATCATTGCAAATAACCCTAAAACACAAAGCATGAATAGTGCTTTAAATGCACTTATCATTAACCGATTAACTAGACTTGTCAATACAAAAGGTAACTACCCTACTTCAATCATAGTAGATGAATGTCCCACATTATATTTTTATCAACTTGCAACACTACTTTCTACTGCACGTAGCAATAAGGTTTCAATTTGTTTGGGATTACAGGAACTACCGCAATTAGAAGAACAATACGGCAAAGCTACCGCAAAAACTATAACTTCTATTATAGGTAACACTTTATCCGGGCAAGCTAAAGCTCCTGAAACTTTAGATTGGCTACAAAAACTATTTGGAAAAGTTAAGCAAGTAAAAGAAGGTGTTACTATCAGAAGAAACGAAACAACAATTAATATGAATGAACAAATGGATTTTGTTATCCCGGCATCCAAAATATCTTCATTACAAGCTGGTACATTAGTAGGGCAAGTTGCATTAGATTTTGGACAAGAAGATAATTTTCCAACAGCGATGTACCATTGCAAAACCAATTTAGATTTAAAAAAAATTAAGAAAGAAGAAGAAGCCTACAAAGAACTGCCAAAAGTATATAACTTTGGGACAGCAGATAATAGAGAGAAATTACTGCAAAAAAACTTTAAGAGAATATACGACGAAGTAGAAACAGTAATAGAACAATATGTATAACATTACATTACCAATTTTAGGCACAAGGTTAAAGCAAATCCGAGAGCATATAGGATATTCCCAAGCTCAATTAGCAGAACAGCTGAACTGTAAACAAAATGCGATTTCAAATCTTGAACTAGGAAAAGGGGGCAGCCTAAAACTTTTATTTCAAGTGCTGAATTTTTATTCTAACTATGTTTTTATAGATTTAATATTTAGTGAAAAGTTTTATCTGATTTCTAATACAGAAGAAGATGAAGCGCAAAAAGCCAATTATAATTCTGTTATAATAGAAATTATAAGACAATCAGAAAAAAACTATGAGGATGCTATGTCAAACGCTAAAAAAGAGCTAGAAGCTAATCTTCAAAAAGCCATCAATTTATTACAGCCCTAATAAAATAAAAGAGAGTACAAAATACTCTCTTTTATTTTCCAATATTACTTTAAAGAATTTGTGATACCTATTCTTTTGGAGTTCTGGCACTGATGGGCGTATATAGCATGATGAAATGATACCGAATTATCGTCCCTGGTACACCCTGAAGAACTCCTTTTTGATACCAAATACAAAAAGCTGCTGGAAGCCGGACACAAAGAATTGATACCATAAAACTATAGGGAAAAAGAAGAAGGACAAAATGCCATATTATATATAAATAATATGAATATGTGATTAATATCCTTCACTCCCCGAAACCCAGAAAGAGCAACACGAGAATCTTCTTTTCCCTATGTCCATTTCATAAAAATGATACCAGTATAATAACAAATACTTATAATATGAAAAGAGAGCATCCAAATACATACCTTTTAACAATACAATCGAAATCAATCTATCCTATCTAATTCTATTATAGCTACTTTCTCTTTATCTGGACTTGCTTCATTTTGTATAAGAGTTATATGTTTTTGGGTATAGCTTTTAATAACCCAAGGAGCACCACCTAAATATAAAGCATTGCTATTAAATATGATATATTTTCCTTCTATTTTGTAAGTAATATCAATTTCATCGTAACTTTCCCAATTTACTTTCCCCGATTGAGTATCTATAAATTGCATACCTACTCCCATATTGGGAACTACCCAAGCATCACAACGACCTGTACCACGCCATGAGGTTTGATATAGTTTTTGGGGAGTAAGTTCTCCTATTTGTACCTCTGGATTTTTATCATCACAACTTGTAAAACTTATGTTTACTAAAAATAATGCCCAAAGCATTAATAAGCAAGATTGTTTAAAATAATGTACCATGTATTAAAATAGATTATATTAATATAAATACCAGACTTCAAAATTACAATCCTATAATTGTGTATAGATTTGCTAATGTTGCTATTGAAATCTGTTTTTCTACTAAATTAGAAGCCCATGAACTAAGACCATATACTTCCAGCAAACTCTCATCTCTTTCATCTGCAAAAAATGAAAAACAGAGTTTGGTAGTTGGGTCGTATAAATATTCCATATTAGTTGCCTCATGATAGTACTTACAGAAACCTTTTTCATTGAAGTTCTCCAAAACCATACATAGCGGAGAACGCATTTGAGGATTAATACGCTTTCTAGTATTATAACTTATCTGAATATCAGAGCTGAAATACCTTGATATTTCTGCCGATATAATTTGGGCTTTTTTGATAAAAACATTATCATCTTCATTTTGCCTTAATTCCGCATCCGTAGCATTACTTTTACTCAATACTATTTGGTCACCCTGTCTTGTTGTTAACACAGCAGCTACATCATATAAACTTTCTCCCGAAGCAGATGTCTTTGTCAATACTCTTGCAATCGTAATAGACGGAGTATAAAGTCTTGTAACAGGAAGAAGAATTTCCTTAGAAGTATCATCAAAACGTCTTTGAAAGTTTCTTTCCAGTACAAAATCCGACATTGGATATAATCCTTCTTCTATTAAATCAATCACTGTATGATTTTTTGAATCATTTAATGATTTTCTCCAAGATTGCAAGTTTATATTTATGTCTTTAAGTGCCATTGTAGTATTCACTACACCTGTTTCATCTTGAATACCACCCAATGTTTTTACACGTATAAATATATCTTGTCTTTTGTAAACTGTAGAATCAAAAGTACCATCCTTTCCATTAAATCCGAACGACCCATTAAGTGAATCACCTTTATATACAAGTGAAGCATTAATATTTTTCTCTAAGGATTTAGTTTTCTGTTCAACATTCGTATTTGAATCCGCATTACCCATATATTGCGCAAAAGCTCTTCCACCTGTATAATAACCAACAACAACAAAATCTCCATATGAATCAATGATAGATGATATAGGAGAGGTATATAAATTATTAATAAAAGACCTTCTTAAAAACTGCCTTGCAAACACTTTATTAGAACCATTGGAACTTAACAAGGTAAATTTGCCATGAGCAAACAATATATTCATTTCCCCATAAGCTTGTTCTTTTGATTCATTAATAAAAGTTCTAAATGTTTCGGTTGTCGTTTTCTTTTTCCCTATAGAAAAAAATCCTAGATTTAAAGAAAATCCACTTTTCACAGTTTTACTTATTGATGAAAAATGCGTATAATTATTAAAATCATAATAAGCAAACGATGACTGGTCGTTCCAGTTAGGATAATTTTCATCAATATATGATTCATCATATTCTTTTAGAGATTCAATATCAAGTATGGAATGCGTAAAGTTATCAAAATCACTTGGTATATAATTCCCCTTAAGCAATTTATAACCATAACCTAGATATTTATCAGTTCCCCCAATCATCTCACCACTTCTTGTCAACTCTTCATCAAAAGAAGGTTGTCCTGTAATAACATCTGGAAGAGATGGATTACGTTCTTGAAGAATCACATCATCACATGAATAATCAGTTTCAACCACTGTATTTTGCTGTGCGCATAAGTTCAAATCCTCTGAACAAGCTATAAACAATGGAGCTATAACAGATAAAATTATTATATATAATATTGATTTCATAATCTTTTCTTATTGCAGATTATTATTAGATAAACTTTTCATATATTCTTCTAAAGGAATTGTTACTATTTCGTCTGGTTTTGCCTTTGATGTAGTATTTATTATTCCATACCAAGAACCTTTAAATTTAACTTCTCTATCATTAGCCTCATTTCCATTACGATAAGTCATAGTAATAGTATAGTCAGCCTTTACACTATATTTCTTTAAATAAGTCGTTACTTTAATTAAAGATGGCTCATCAACTTCTACCGGAATAGTCACCGATAATGTTTTAGGTATCTCATACGTTGTGGAAGTATAAGGAGCTCTAGGCAAAAATATTGTTGAATCAGGCATTTCCCCACTACTAAAATTGCCAGGGGCAATAAATTGCCCGGCTATTATTGCAGGACGTAAAAACATTTGTTCTTCATTTGCCATTGGAATTTTCAAAGCTCCTTTTTCTGTATAACAAGAAGTATCTTTTACATCTTTTTTTGCATAAATTGTAATATTTGATGGTCCAGCAACTGCTCCTGTCTGACCATTTGAATACACAACAACAGGGTCTAATTCCGTCACTACAGCTTTAGGTTCAAATGCTATTTCTTTTACTTTAAATTTATCCTGAAACTCTAATAGAAACTCTTGCTGTGGTTGCTTATTATATTTTGCATACCCTACCTGCCCATTACTCTTTACTTCTATAGAATAATTAAACACACTCCAAGGATTATTGGGGTCTGCCGTTCCTAAATATGTCTGATTTTCAATATTAAAATATCCTTTATATGTTGATGGTATAAGGTCCCAACTTCCAGAACTTATATCTTCCGAGTCCCAAACAAAAACAAGTTTATTGTTTGGGTCATTGTTATATTGACCACAAACCAATGGCTTATTATAAGACTTTGAATAAATCAAATATGGTATTCCACTACTAGGTGGCAAAATCTTTAAATAGAATTTTGAAGAACTATAAGCTGAAAGTATCAATTCTTTTCTCATTCCTTGAGTAGAAAGATAAGGCTGTCCAACCACTCCACCTCCTCTGACTTTCAACGCAAAAGGAAGCTCTCTAACAGCATACATATTTGATGAATAAAATTCATCTGTCTCAGGATAATAAGAATAAGATTTCGTTTCTGGCTTTTTTTTAAACTCATCTATATTAGAAAACAGACTCACAGAGTCAGCAACAGAGATAGCTCTTGACTGGATTGAACTTTCTGATGTTTCCGAAAAATCATATAAAAGTTCAGAACTTTTTTCACAAGAGACAAGACCAATAGTCATTGCTCCTACCAATAATTGACTTACGCCCCAAAAAGAATAGAATTTTTTTTTCATAAATATAGTTTTAAAATTATGTCCTTAGAAACAAATACACAATAGAGTTCACGTAGATTTACTTTCTGACGCACGCGAATACGCCACATATACAAAAGGACGAAGAGAAAACAAATCCATGATGCCAAAAACTTTTAGGTAAATATATAAATAGCTCTTACAGCATATTACGTTAAGAGCTATTTATCCCAAAAAGTCAGTTATATTTTACTTAATTTCCCGAAAGACTTAGCCAAAGACGAACTGTTCTTTTAGCCTTATTCTGTTCTCCTTCTAGAATCTTTGCATCACCTTTCTTATAGCTTATTTTTAATTGAGAATCAGTCTGTATAGCATCATATAGAGGAAGCAAAAAGAAATTATCTTCATCTAAAAGTTTTTCCATTATTAACGGAATAATATTTTTACCCATCGCTTGCATTTCTTTAAACTGTGGTAATGTTGTATAAGCGAGAGTACTTGAACTATATTTAGTTTGTGGATTTATTGAAATTTCTTCGTTCCATGAATTAAACAAATCGTTAAACTTAGTCTTTACCTCACAATTAATATTTGCAGCTTTATCAATGACAGCTTGTTTTTCTGCATCAGAAAGTTCAATATCTTCTTGTGCTATCTGTTTTGCAAGTTCCTTTATCTCCGACATATCAGTCTTTGTTCTACTCTCGATAAAAGAAACCAAAATTCTACCATACAAAGTGCCAGATAGCTCACTCCTTTTATGGGTAATACGCAAATAACGCCCAAGTTTTGACTCCCAAGTACCGCTACTATATACAACACTTCCATGAGTCATATCTATACTACTTGTTCCCCAACCATCAACAGTAGCATTGCTACCTTCTGTACTAGTCTGTTCATAATTACAAGACGAACCATATAAAGTTTTAGCATTTTTATACTGTTCTATAAAATCATTGTAAAAAGATTCTGGGTCAATCCATTTGTTAGTTATCCCCATAGAATAAGCAATACAATTATATGTACCTGTTGCTTCTCCTGTTACAGAAATATTATTTACATCTAAATTTGGGAAATCCTTTTTAAGATTATCCTTTTCCGCTTGTGTAGGAACCCTTCTCATAGAAGCAGCTCTAGTAGTAAGTTCGTTTGGATTGGCATTATCCTCCACAGAACCAATCTCTTCGTTTTGCTGACAAGCAATAAGACTAAAAGAGAAACCTAATAAAATTAAAATTTGTTTTCTCATAAAACGATATTTTTAAGTTAGTAATTATTCAGCAAATGCATTTGCATATCGCAAATATACAATACAAATTGTATATAATATAAGAATTATATTGTTTTTTCCACTGTTAATGCTTAAAAACATAATATATTTGCTATTTTTGCAATATACAATCTAAATTATACTAATATGGAAAAAACTTATCATTCATTAAAAGACTTTGAACTATCCTATGGGAAAAATGCTATTGAGAGAGCAAATGATTTCCAGCAGTACATTGAGCAACTAAATGATTTCGGATGTAAAAGCTATTGGATAACTTCACATACAGGTATCGGTTCAACAATGGCAATTGAAGGCTTCAACGAACCTGTTATTGCATTTATTTCTAATGATTATTTAGGTATGTCACAAAGAGAAGAAACTAAACAAGCAGGTATAGATGCTATAAAAAAATATGGAACAGGTGCTTGCGCTGCACAAGTAATAGGTGGTTATCTCGACATACACCAACAGCTAGAGAAAGAAATAGCTTCTTTTGTAGGACAAGAAGAAGCTATTTTATTTTCTTCCGGATTTGGAGCAAATGCCGGAATACTAAGAGCCTTATTGGGTCAAAATGATATTGCATTGATAGACCCTTATATCCACACAAGCGCAATGGCTGGACTAAAAGGAACAAATATAAAACGAATTGGGCATAACGACCTAGAATATTTGGAGAAGGTACTAAAAGAAGTCAAAGGGCAATATCAAACTAAACTTGTAATAATAGATGGTGTATATTCCCAGGATGGGGATTTGTCTTTACTTCCGGAAATTATTACTCTTTGCAAGACTTATGAAACCATGCTGATGTTAGATGATGCACATGGAATAGGAGTAATGGGAGCCAATGGCAGAGGAACAGCTGAATACTATAACTGTTTAGGTCAAATTGATATTATTACTGGCACATTCAGCAAGTCATTTGGTTGCGTAGGGGGATTTGCAGCAGCTTCGAAGAAGATAATACAATACTTGAAATTTTATGCGGACAGCAATGTGTTTTCAGCAGCCCCTACCCCACAAGTCACAGCATCCATACTAAAAGCTTTAGAGATTATAAAAAAAGAACCACAAATAAGAACCAAACTTTGGGAAAATACGAACTATCTTAGAAAACGGTTGAAAGAAGAAGGGTTCGACATAGGAAAATCTGTTTCCCCTATTTTTCCTATTATGATAAGAGATAATAAAAAGGTTTACGAAATTGCTAAAATGTTGCAAGAAAAAGGTATCTTTACAATTGGAATTGTATATCCGGCTGTAAGAACCAAAGAAGCAAGATTAAGGGTCAGCGTTCTTGCCACGCATAAACTTGAACAATTAGAATCTTTAGTCAATACTCTTAATGATATAAATAAGAACATAAAAATAAAATAATAATGAAAGAAAGGAGAAAGCGAAGAAGTGCCAAAGACATAAAGGAAAGCATTATTAATGCGGCAACCCATTTAATTGAAACTGAAGGATTTTCTAATCTAACAGTTACAGGTATTATGCGACAAGCTGAAATTGAGCCTGTACAATTCTATAACAGATATGATGATTTGAATAAGTTCATTGACGAGTATGTAAAAAAATACGACTATTGGTTTAGCGATATTGTAAAATCACAAAAACAATCTAGTAACGATAAAGCACTATATATGAACATTCTTGTAGGTTTATTTCAATCTTTATCAGAAAATAAAATCATGCAAGAACTTCTAAAATGGGAACTAGCTAATAACAATGAAACTAGTCAACGTACCGCTCAACTACGGGAATTGCACACGTTACCTTTATGCCAAAAATTCTCAAACATATTCTCCAATACAGATATTGACATTGTAACTATATCTGCACTAATAATAGGAGGAATATATTATCTTATTTTGCATGATAAACTTTCAACTTTCAGTGAAATAGACTTAAAAAAAGAATCTGACAAACAAAAAGTTATTAAGGCTATAAGCAAATTGTCAGACATTTTATTTACGTTTATACCTTCTTCTATTACTAAAGAAAATATTGATATTATAATAAAAATGAGAGAAGATAATATTCCTGTAGAAAAAATAGCATATTATACAGGAATCCCTAAAGAAATTATTGTTTCTATCTAAAATATCCGTCCAATGAGGAAAAACCCATTGGACGGGTCTATAGCCTAACCAAAAATCTTTTGTTTCACAAAACGACCCTTTTTCTGTACTAAAGAAAACGGTTCTTTTTTTGCTTAATCAAAGAACTTATGTCGCTACGGTGTTTAGTTAACCAATCTTCCAAAATAAACGAAACTAAAGATGAAATAGGTATTTTGGCTTTAGCTTTGAGCAACCCAAACACCTCTTTTACATCTGTATCAACATATAGAACTTCCTTGCAATTATAATTTTTTCCTTTAATGTACTCTAATAAGTCCGTCAAATCCATTTCACTAGAGCCATTAAAATTAAAAACTTCCGAAGAAGTTGTTTCCATTTCTACATGAAGTGGTTCTTTCTCCTCTTCAACTTCATATTTAGCTTCTTGAATAGGAGCTTCATTTATACTACTCCCATGCAATTCTTCACCTCTTATCATTTTAGCTATTTCCAGAACACTAGAAATACCTTCATTTTGCTTTTTCCTTAATTTATCAGCCATGTGCAAATATATACAATAAATGAATAACTTTATAACAAATATCTATTAAAAGAATATTTTATTTTATTGCTCCTTCTTGAATGATATAATCATAAGCATTCTTCACCTTATCAATACACTCATTACTAATTGCTAATGTATTTATACGTTCCATAGCAACAGAAGCTGGTATTTCATCTGTAACAAAACCAACTTGCTTAAGAATATCAACTACCTGTTCTTTTGTTTCATATCTTACCGCAGTTCTCATATTGTTAGGTAAAAAGAATATTTTAGCTTTTACATTTAAATACTGTAACACTTGGATAAAAAAACCTGTACTATCCATTGTAAATTTATCGTATTTAAATGGGCATATTATTATATCCGCAGCTTTAAGAATAGTTCCCAGAGCATCATCATCAATCTTACCAGGCAAATCTATTAATAGATTTCCTTGCTCAACCTTAGTAAAATCACTAATAATTTTAGCAACATTAGATATATCGGTTTGTATAACCTCATATTTAGGTTCATTATCATAGGTCGCAATATCTTCTTTTCTTCTATCCGATAATGAACGCTGAAAATCTAAATCCAATACTAGAACTTCTTTTCCTTTTTCTACTAGATAGTTGGCAAATTGTATGCAATTAGTCGTTTTACCACAACCGCCTTTCTGATTCCCAAATAATATTATCATATCTTACTTATATTTATTAATTTTGTTGCTGTCCTCTTTTCTTTTTCCTATTAGGAGATTTATCTTGCTGTACATTTATATGCTGGCTAAGAATATCACAAATAGCATCAATCAGATTAAATCCCCTTGCCAGTTCTGAATCTTGTTCAACATTTATTCTTTCCATCTTATCAAGAGTAACTAGAGTAATCCTATCTTTACTATAGCCATCTTTTATAATATTGATTCCTAAATCATCAGTACTTACGATTACTTTATTCTTTTTATCTATTAGATAAACTAAATTATCATCTTCAACAAAAAGAATTCCTTTTTCTCTTAATGTAGAATGTAAATCTGAACTATGAGCCAAATAACTATTTATCATATCAGTATAGACAGTATTTTTTTTATCCATATGCTCTTGAATCAAAATATCATCTTTTTTCACATGATAAATTCTACTTAACAACTCGGCTTCTTTAAGTGTAGCAACATTAAATTTATTTGCTTCATACACTCTGCTATTATATCTAAGTTCTTTCAACAGTTTTTTATCAAGAACCAATAAAGCCTTATCATCACCATTTATAAATATTGTGCCATTCATTGAAAACCTATAACCGTAATCTAACATTAATTTCTTGAAACTATCCATTGTATATTTTGTTCCATCTTTCAAAAGAAGATTAATTATACTATTACAGTGTTCAACTTTTGCTTGTTTATTAGGCTCTACTAAAAGTTCCTTCAAATCCATAACTTCCCCACCTTTCAAAACTCTCTTATTTCTATAATCAATTAATGTATATCCATAAGGTTTAGTATGTCCTTTTCCTGTATGAAAGACTAAATTTATACCAAACTTATCTTTCATCAAAGTTTGAAGTTCTGTATAGGAAAGTCCTTGCTTATATTTAAATAAAAGAGCTGTTATCTGTTTTCTTCTTTCTTCATCAGGTGTATATTGTTTAGCTTTATCTTTTATCTGCTCTAATTGAATTGAAGCGTGCTTTTCACCACCCTTATACAAAATTAATAATCCATCCTTTTCTCTTAATTTCCATCCTGATTGTTCAAGTAACAACTTATATTGCTGCACTGTAGAAAAAGAAAACTCCATGTATTTTGAAATATCATCTTTAGCCTTCAAAGCTAAATCAACATTCATTATTTGATTTATGACTTTCTGTGAGCGCACAGCTTCCATATTATCTTTTACCTTCTGTCCGTTCTTCTGTACTCGTGTAGAAACAATATGTACATGATTATTTTCTGTATCAGAATGAAAATATATCATATAAGGATTATTTCCATAACCCATTTTATTTATATATTGCAAAGCTACATTTTTCAAATCCTCTGCCGAATATTCACGCCCCTTACATGAAATCACTGCATGAAATTGTTTTGCCTTGACCGCTGGATTAGTCCTACAGACAGATTCCATATAAGCTATATAATCCGACTTCTTCAAATTATCTGGATTCATAGCAAAATTTTCTGCAACAAGAAGTTCACTCTTGCCTTCCTCATTCTTTCGCTCATTATAATCAATACCAGCGAAAGAAGTTGCCGCTTTTAAAACTACTACTACCATATTTATAACTTCACACCGCAAATATACAAACAAATATTCAATAAAAGAATATTTCAATATAATTTATTCATACAATAAATATACAAATATTATATATTCATATATTATTTATATATATAATATTTTCCCCTAAAGTTTTTGGTATCATAATAATGTTTTCTCTTCGTCCATGCCGGGCAGAACCCGGAAAAGTACGGTATCAAATACCTTCCCGGTTTCTCTCCAGTGCAGGCAGAAAAGGTATCAATTAGATGCAATCCTTTTACCGATGGGCGGTAGTTCCTGAATGGTGTCGGTGTCTTTTCTTTTATGATGCAGCCGTTTTCCTGTATTCAGGTATAGAGAGAAACGACACAAGGAACTTTAGGGAAAAGAAATAGTAACGCTGTCTTTATCACTAAAATTATATATATAAATATTATATATACATATATTATTTGATTGACATCAACTTACGCCAAGTAACATTCAATTTATCTTGCATAATTACATAGTCTGCCATTTTCTTTTCTACCTCATTAAGAACCTCTTGATTAACTTCTTCCTTATGAATATTTACATACCTAGCCAACTGATTTATATTATTTCCTATACGTTTCATTTCCAAACAAATTTCATCCATCGAACGAATAAATTCTTTAGGGTCAATAAGACCAACTCCTTTCCTAAAGACTCTCTGTCTAAAATAATCTGACATACATTTGCTAGATTTAGAAGCTTTAGTTAGTTCTTCATATTCTAAATTCGTTAAGCGAACTTTCACTATTCTATCTCTTTTATTTGCTTTCATACTATGATACTAAATAATATATGCCCCCAAGTTGCGAGGGGGCTAAACTCCTGATTTATCAGGCAAGATTTGGTTTTTGTGTCCACAAAAACACATCTTGCTATTAATTTCTACAAACGCAAATATATAAATTACTAAACACCCTCCCAAACAAAAGGGAAAAAAATACAATTAGATAAGTTTTTTTGGTATCATAATAATGTTCTCTTATCGTCCATGCCGGGCAGAACCCGGAA
>OLWB01000181.1_pt1 | contig 67253 bp, 53 predicted proteins | sample 1673331 | NCBI WGS metagenome assembly OLWB01 (sample SAMEA3178943, study PRJEB25190) | human gut metagenome | biome: human gut; feature: human-associated habitat; material: faeces | place: Austria | collected 2013
CGCCCGAGCTGAATGCCAAAAACAAACGCTTCATTCTGAAGAGGCTGAACGAACATGCGAAATTCGATCGGGTCGAAAGCAGTTTTCTGTGGCTGACCAACGCAGGAACGGCGTTGCCGGTCTATAACGTGGAGGAACCGAAAGTCCCGCTTTTACTGGCCCGTTCGCGCAACCTGTTCAAACTCTTCCAAAATGACGTGGGACTGTTGGCCAGCCAGTATGCCGAGGGCATCCAGCTACGCATTATCAACGGAGACAAGGACATCAATTTCGACTCGGTTTATGAGAACGCCGTAGCGCAGGAGTTGGCGGCGCACGGCATCGCCACATATTATTACAACAACAAGAAACGGGGCGAGTTGGATTTCGTCATCGCACTGGGCGGTAAGGTTCTGCCCATCGAGGTAAAGTCGGGCAAGGACTACGAAACGCACCGCGCCCTGTCCAACATTATGGATTGCAAGGAATACGACCTGCAGCAGGCTGTCGTATTCAATAACGACAACCTGAGGGTCGCGGGTAAGATCGTCTATGCTCCCGTCTATATGGCGATGTTCCTCGAAAAAGAGAATACGGCTCCTGCCTACTATAAAGTGGACCTGTCGGGATTATAATGCGGTTAAATTTTTTAAGGCGATACAATATGTAGCTTTTTAAAAGATTGACGCAGGAGGGTATAAAAACAGAGATCGGTTATCTTAGCAACAAGATATTGGTTTGCGCAGATTTTACGTTATCCTGTACAATCGAATATCCTCTCCATTTTACCCCTTCTTATTCCGCCTTGACGCACCGTAAACTCATAGCGGAAGCTTTCGAACTCTCAAGTTGTTGAGCATTAGCCGTACCTATCAGATACCACATATTCTCTGTGTCGGGAGCCGAGGCCGTTAATAGGGCCGCGCACTGTCCAGCTTCTATAAGTTCTCCGTCGAAAGAATATTTGTATCCGGCGCCCGGCACAAAAATGGACGCATTCCGGCGGGGACTGTTCGTTGATGGGTTGAAGAACAGCGTACCTATATAGGCTATGTCTTTGGTACCCCATGCCACGGCCGTATTGCCTTCCCTGACATCATACCCATTTACGCCTGGCCCTACATAGGGGTTATTGTGAGCTCTCCGGTCAAAAAAACCGTCCGCATAAAAGCCCCATCTCATATTGCCGTTTGATTGATTCCCCCCAATGGGAGGGTCGGCGTACAAAGACTGCCTGATTTCCGAATTGGATATATTTGATGCCGAGTTATTCAACGCGACTGCAGAAGTCAAACCGTCATTCGGCCGGCGGTACCCCGGGGGGCAAGTTTCATATGTGTTTTTTATACTTTCCCAAAAGTTTGGGTTTGCTTGAGACAACCACCCTGTCGGTACCGTCGTAATGTCGGCATTATAAGTGCGTCGCGGATAAGAGAGAGGTGCCCATTGGAAGAGAGCGCCGGCCTGTGAAGGATAATCCGTGAACGCGGCATTCGACAGATTTCCCAGGATATCGGTATAAATACTGGAATTGGCCATATCTGATGCCGTGGCATTGTAGGCAGAAAAACGCACAGCCGATAAACCGCGACCGCCATCGCCAGGGTACATCAGGTAGTCGGCCTCTTCCCCTTGCCGTATAAATATTACATGATATTTTTGGGGAGACCCGTAACGCAGCAACACCAAAGCATAGCGGACTGGGACAGAAGTGGTAGGCGTATAGGTGGAGGTCAGGCCTATGCGGAAAGAAATATAGTTGCCGGCTCCGCTGACAACGCTTCCTGAGGCCGAAGACAAATGCCCGGAAACGCTAAAAGTGGCGTCATTGGCCGGCAAAAGCATATCGACCGGAGTTTCAGTACTGCGGTTATAAGTTATGCCCGCATCGTCGGAATCCTCCGTACTGAATACAATATCACCCGGGCTCCATCCGTCGCCCAGCCAGAACACCGATGCATCCCAGCTTCCCGCAAGCAATGATGAACTGACAGGTATGCGTATGATACGCTCCCCTTTCTGATTGTTTTTCCAGTATGCTCCGACGTATTGATCGTGGATATAGCTGGCGTGTATCACTGATGACGCATAGTCGGGCAGTTGCACAAGGTTGATTTTTATGTCCGTATCGTCCGTGTTAACAATAGTCCCGGTTATTTCATTCGTCGTACTGTTGTTAGAGGTGGGTTTCCATGCATAGAGCGTCGTCGTTCCCGATCCGCTGTAAGAGCCAATGACCGGAATGGTTCCATCCAGATTTTTCACATTGGCGGCAGTGAGCGTTCCGGCCGCCCAGCCCTGCAGGTCGGCGAAGTTGTCACAGATATAGAAATTGGTGCCCGATATGGTCCAGGTCTTGGGAGACTCGTTTTGCACGATCACGTTGAACTGCGAGAACCCTCCCATAGGCGGAAGAACGATTCTTTCCGGGGTAAGCATAATGATGGCATCGGGGGATACGGATAAACTGTAATTGATACGCTGCCCGGACGACCATGTAATTCCGCTCAGGTCGAACTCAACATCCGGACGCCCGTCATCGACACCCACGATCAGCCTGGCGCCGGCCGGGAGAGTCTGCGGAATCATCATCAAGTAACCGCCGCCGGTATTGACCAGCTGCGACGAAGGATCCAAGTATACATCCGTATCCACCGTGGCTTCGAAATTTCCTGTGGAGGAGGAAGCGATATTCCATGAGAATGTTCCGTCTGCATTGGTTGTCAAGATGCCGTTGGTCTTAACCCCCTGTATTTCAAGCTTAGTGATTTGCTGTCCATTGCCGGAAGCCTTGAATCCGATGCATGTCAGAGCGTGTCTCATCTGGAAATTGACAGGTGCAGAGCCGTTATTGGTTTTGTTGCGGTCTGCCACAAGAGCCGCAACCATTAGGTCAGGCTGGTCGGAGCAGTTCGTGGGAACGGTATAGCTGATGGTCGGAATGCCGGTAGTAACATTTGGAGTTATCCCGTTAGTAGCGGTAGCGTGGGGCGAATAAGCGAAAAAGCTGATATTCGCATCCGCGGCCTGAGGCCAGTAGGCCGGATTGTCGTAGGTCCAGGAGCCGCTGTTGTGGGAAACCTTCACGTTATTCATAAAATCAGGGGTCGCTGTCGCTCCGTTCGCCGCCCAGTTATTGGATGTTCCGTTGCCGGTATAATATGCAAATACTCCCATATTCGGGATGTCCGCTACCGATTCCACCGGCATTCCGCGGGTGAAGGCATCACCCGGGTTACCAATGAAACCGATCCTGCCGTCACCGTACCCGCAACCTTCCATTTCGTTTTTAGTACAGGACACAGCTGCAACAGCTGCGGTCAAGCTTATTATTATAAATCTGATAGTATTCATAACCGTATCTATTTTTAAATCTTTAGTGACCGGAAGAGGTATCACCCTCTTCCGGTCTGTGTTACCAAAACGTCTCCTTTATTTATGGCTGAGGAAGTTCGGGATCGGGCGTCACAGCAGTCCAATCTTCAGCAATGGAAGACTCGAATTCGATTATATTGAAAATCGGATCCGTTCCGCCGCCGTGCGAATCGGCGTCAATAATCATCTTCAACAAATAATGCTTGCCTTTTTCGAACTCATCGGCGGGGATATTGCCAGTCGCAATCGTATACTGCTGCAGATCGCCACTGTAGATTGTGGTTCCGTTTTTCGTTATCGTTATGCCGGCTGTAATCTTCACTTTACATCCTGCCGAACTTTGCGGTATAATCATGTAAGACGCTGCTCCTGCATAGGTTGCAGACGTTGAATTAGGAGAGGCCCATGCAGGAGTAGTGGCCGTCGGATCAATTGTTCCTCCTGTCGATTGAACATCCAGGCTGGCAGTAAGCCCTATTGTGCTGAGTTGGTAGCCAGCATCTGACAAGTCATCATGCAATTGGGCTGTAACGGTGATTTTGGCCAACATATGGGAAAAAGCCAAACCAACAGTGCCGGAAGTCAGGCCCAGTTGAGGAGCGGCAATGGTAAAATCCTTGTTGGCATTTGCTGGAACTTCATAGGCGATTGAGAGAGTCGGATAAGTTCCGGTCGCCGCAACGTCTGCCGGAGCCCATGCGTAAAAATCCACACTACCGGAAGCGGGCCAGTAGTAAGGGCCGCCGCTGGGGACATCGCTTGCACTTACCTGATCGTTGATAAACCAGCCTGTCCCACCACTCCAAGCCGCATAAACCCGGTAAGGATCATTCCCATCGTTTGCGGCACGGGTCAATTTGTCGTTCAGGTTGGTAAATTTGATCTGCTTCGGAGTGAATCCGTCAACGTTTTCCTGTTCGTTTTTCGAACAGCCTGCTAATATGGCCGCCGCTGCCAGAGCCATTAAGATTTTTTTCATTTTGATTCGAATTATGCGTCGTTCGTTAATCTTTTAAAATTTTGTTTTCTTTATTTTCACTTTCGCCTTGCAAAGGTGAAAATTAGGAGTGTTCCCCTGTCCGGTCGGTAATCGCTTTTTTTTACTTTATCACGTCTTTAAACAATATTATTTATTGATAACCAATATCTTATTTCGAGGTTAAGGGTACATCTATCACATCCCAGTCGATAAGCTCCGAGTCAAAACCGGAACCTCCTTCCTCGGGCTCCACATCGGGCAGCCGCTCGGGCAAGTCCACCTCCACTTCGAGAGTCGTCGCCCCATGCTGCCCCGGCAGATACCGGATCAGCCCGGTAACATTCGCCCGCAGGTGCACAACGGTCCGGTCTCTGTCCTTTAAGATGAAGAAAAAGTCCATTGCGATCTGACGGTCGGGCTGGGGAGTAAGCGACGAGGGCTGTTGGCCCGGGATCCCGAACGTGCGGACAGTGGTTGAAATCGTACCCGCCGTGGTCGAGCCGGGGTTATAGGTTCTGTTGTTTATGGTGAACTGCTGGCTAACGGCCTGCAGTGTACTCCTGTCCCCGCTGAAATTATAAGCCCCCGCCATCCCGTTCAAATCGATCAATGCCGGCATACGGGCATTATTCAAACCCTCCACATGGACAGTGACATTCAATTCGTGCACCTTACGTTCGGGTATCAATCCTACCAGGGCTTCGATGGATTCCTGCATCCCCGGAGAAGGCGTCTGCCCTTCTGGATTCTGGGTATACCTGACCATTGCACAACTCACTTCGAAATCACGTACCGTAACCGAAGCCAGGATATCTGGTTCGTAAACGTACGGAACATCGCCCAACCTTAACGGTACGGTGGGGTTGGAATTGATCGTGGCGTACGATTCGAGTGTCGACAGATTCTCATATCCGCGTATACCGACCCCATATAGCTGTCCCCGGATCTCATTGAAAACGACAACCGTGTAGCCCCCTTCGGGCACATAGGCATAGGTCTGTATCCGGTTGGCGCTGTTTTCAAAACGGTGTTCCAGAACCAATTTGCCGTCATTTTTACTGTAAAACAATGCGGTTACGTTTTGCGGGACTATACCGGCTTTCTCCCACAGCGTTCCCATGGGGATAACGGCACGCAGATCCACCACTTCTTCAATAGGGCGGCGGCAACTGCTGAAAAGCAGCGCGACGGCCAGTATCAATACTGTATATTCATTGTATATGCGTTTCATTATTCGCTTTCTTATTCTTACTTGCGGTAACCGCGGTTAATCATCCATACCAGGGATACCTTCAATTGGGTCGGACCAACCCAGTGGAAGTTCCCCCGGCTCTTGAGAATAAGGTGCCACTGATCGTCCTCTCCGCATTTTTCGGCAGCGTATTCCCTGTACTTGCTTCCCATATATCCTAAACCGAGCGAATACTCCATCCGCCAGTTTTTGCTGATGCTGTGGGCAAAACCTCCGGTAATACCCGCTGAAACAAACTCGCCCTGATATCCTTTTGTCTTCCATTCCACATCATAATAACCGCCGCCCGCATATAGGCCCGTAAACCATCCCGTCATTTGATTGCGTCCTGTACGCTCGCCCCACCAGTAACGCAATTCCATGTTCCCGTTCAGCACTTCCAGGGCGTGTTGTTTTTTTTCAAAAAGCCACCACGGGAACACCCATTCCATAGCCAATGACCAGCGCTCCCTCATGGGGATTTCGATACCGGCATTGACCGCAGATCCTAAATCGTACAGAAGGTTGGTTTTCATCGCAAAAAGCGGTTTGCGTGCCATTGTCGGCAACGATGGAATTGACAAGGTGTCGCTCGGATCGTTTACCGAGTCATTGCCAGCCTCCGGCCCCACCACCTGCCCGGGAAAATCAATAGTCGTTTCTATCGCGGGACTGTCTGACGGGACGGGTACCGTGACAATCTCTTCCCGTTGCTGCGCCTTTTCAGGGTTTTCTTCCTTTAAATAGAAAACAACGCTTGTTCCCGACCGCATAAGCCTGGCAAAGTTGCGTGTCAGGTAATTCTCTGTTGCGCCGCCGCCCAGACGCTTCATCTTAATGAACTTCGATTCTTCATCAAGCGGCATCGAAAGTATGCGCAGAAGATCATCCCTGTATGGAACCATCCTGTCAAGTCGGACCTGTTCGAAAAGGTAGCTCCAATTGATAACCGACGGTTTTATAAATATTTTCTGTTCATTCAACTCCACATCGGGGAATTTCCATCGTATATGACTTCTTACCGCCATGGCACGTTCGTACGATAAGCGTGAATTGGTCCGGAACGATCCAATAAGGGAAGAGCTTCCTTGAATGACAATGGAATCCAATGCGGATCTAACCGTTATATCCCGGAATATTTCTTCCAGTTTATTCAATTCGGCCTGGTTGGTGCAGTACTCCCGCATCAGAAGCGAACTGTTGTTGGCAAAATAAAATACCGCAGTCAATGTATCCTGCCGATACCCGGGAGACGCGGCATAGCTGTAGTTTGTCGCCCCAAAAAACAGTGATATCCAGGACAACATGAGCGTGCGCCATAATATATGTCTGTTCAATCTGTTCATTTTTTTATTAATGTGGTGCTGATAATTACAAAGAAATATATTCGTGTTCAATCAGTTTCAGGAGTACAGAGAATGCCATAACTGGTTGCGGATAAACTCTTTAAATTTTGTCATCTTTGATTTAGTGAAAAACGCTGTAAAATTAGACTTTGTTATGCCTGATTTTGTGGTAATTAGCTGTAATATTAGTATTTTGGTTAAGTGCCATGAATCAGAAAAACGATTAATTATCAGCGACATACATATGATTTACAATTATATAATGTTATGTATATGTTATGTAGTATAGTAGGTCTCTAATTCGATTGATTGAAGGTAAATGCAGATTGAGAAAGGGTATGGGGATTAGTTGCACGGAAAATGCATACTTTTGGCATACAATTCAAATTCATATAGCCGCGTGTAACTTTCACGAATGAACGGCAGTTGTCAACATGTTTAAGGGATTGTTGTTTTTGTGACGGAAATTATGAAACAGACTATAATTTTGATATTATGTCTCTTGGGGTGCCGCGTGGCGTCCGGAGAATCATTGGCGCCAGACTCGCTTTTCATCAGGTTGGATGCGTCGATCGCTAACCGTTCGTTTTACATAGAGCAAAAGAACGATACATTGATCGAGCTCAAAAACCGGTTGCTCAATGCTGCTTCGCTGGAACAGAAATATGAGCTTTCCAAAGAATTGGTCTCTCAATACAGCAATTATGAAAACGCCCCCACATTATATTATGCCGACCAATGTCTGGAGATAGCCAGGCAATTGGGCGACCGGAACCTCATTACGGAATCTCTCCTGCGCCGGGCAAACTACCTGCGCTTTTCAGGGCTTACACACGAGTCCCTCTCCATCCTGGAATCAATTGATCCCGATAAGCTGCCCGTTGAATTACGGAAAACGTATTATAAAGTGTATATGCACGTATGCCACAGTTACACCAAGCTTCAGAATGACTCTCACTACAGGGATAAATACATAGAGCTGGCGCTTCGGAATGCGGATTCATACCTAGCCTTGGAAAGAGGCGACGAATCGGAATATTTAAGTGTCCAGGCTTACAAATTTTATTTGGAAAAAAATTACCAACAAGCCATCAATACCATTAAAACCCTGCAGAAAAGGGATGACGTCAAGCCTTATATGAGTGCCGAATATCTGTATTATCTGGGGTTGGTTTATCTCGAACTGGGGGATAGCTATAAGCGTGTGTCTCTCGAAGCATTCATAAGAAGCGCGATAATTTCCAATGAGTTGGCTATGACAAATTTGCTGTCACTTTTATATGTAGGCAGATTGCTGATCAATTCTGACAATCCTTACGCATACATGGCCGATGAATACATAAATGTTGCCGTCGAAGATGCGGTTATTTTCGGAGACAGTTATAGAGCGGATCTTATCAAATCCACCTATTATTACACATTGCAGATCAATCTGGAGAGAGCTGAAGCGCGCAAAAAAACGTTAGAAATAGTCGCTGTTGTCGTTTCCATCTTTTTAGTGACGCTGGGGTTCTTTCTGTTTTTGTTGCTGCGCAGCAACAAAGAAAACAAAAACAACCGTAAAAAATTGTCGGTAACGAATGCCCGCCTGCAGGATTCCGCATTGAGGATGGAGGCATATCTTAAATTATTCATCAACCGAAATTTAGTACAGATAGAAAAGGCAGAAAAATACAAAAAACAGCTATTGAAAATGCTAAACGGCAGTACGTCTTGCGAAAAAATAAAGCAGGATATATCCTCTATGTTCGATATGAACGAGGATTATAATAGCCTATTGGCCGATTTTGACAAATCGATCACCGACCTTTTTCCCCATTTTGCCGACGAGGTCAATAAACTGCTCAAGCCGAATCAATTATATACGTACGATCAGAATTCGGCCAATAAATTGAATACCGAGTTACGTATATTGGCGCTGGTAAGACTGGGCGTTGCCGATAACAAACAGATCGCCTCCTTTTTCCGCATTACGCTCCAATCGGTGTATAACTACAGAAGCAAGGCCCGGGGCCGGGCCGTAAACGAAGATACTTTCGATGACGATATAATGAAGATTTTATAGACTGAATCTTGGTAATGGGAGGATTACGGGTAGACGAAACTGCGTAGCTGGCTTAAACCTCGCCTAAATTTGCATTTGAAGGGCATTTGCTGTTAATTCCGGATCATTTTATCAAATATGGGAATTAGATTATATCAAAAACGCGAAGCTGATTTGTCGTTACACAAATTCCGGTTAACTTCGCAGTGTCGGTCAACACAATCCCGACTGTTTTATGGGCGGGTAATGTTTCAAATTAGGGGATTGATAAAATCAAATGATTAAAACATTGATTACCAAGAATTATCTTCATCGTTTCAACAAATTAAAAGCGACTATTTCAGTCGCTTTTATTATTTTTGCACCCTTAAATCCTTCGAAAATGAATTCTCCGAGTGGATTTTTGACCTTCATGTTTCAAACTAGGGAATAGTAAAAATAGAATGTAAATATTGCGGAGGAGTATGTGTAAAAGACGGAACGCAGAGCAACGGCAGGCAACGCTACAAATGCAAATCGTGTCATCGAAAACAACAGGTACTATATAGTTGCTGACGCTAAGAGAGCGGATCGTCCGTCGCCCGCTTCCATACGCTGCTGGTAAACCGCGAGTTCCATGCGCTGGACGATATGCCGGGATCGACCGGAGCGATCCGATGCGGCAGGTGTTTACCCTGTGATATCGCAGCCTGTCGGACAAAAACGCCGAGGTACGGTTCATCGTCCGGGATAATTTCGGACAGCAGACCGAACTGACCGTGAGTTTCGATGTCGGGCGGAAAGAACCGCAGACGGAATAGAATACGAATAAAGAAAAACAATTAAGGGGCAGGAGTGTTTATTTCCGTTCCTAATTGTATATTATGAAGTCTGTTATCGCAGACCTACACCGTTATCAAAAGCAAATATATATAAAATAAATTTCAATGACAAATACACGAAAGCAGGATATGTCATTATTCAGGTTCTTTGTTATATGAGAAAGCAAAGACGCAATGACATATTACTCGGGATGATCGCGAAAAAGCTGAAAGAGTTGCGAAGTGCGAAAAAATTGACGCAAGTAGAAGTTTACCGACAAACCAAGATTCATATAGGACGCATAGAATCGGGAAATTCTAATATTACGATGAGTTCTTTATCCGAGTTGTGTAAATTCTATCAGATTTCTTTTGAGGATTTTTTCAAAGAGATTAGAACGAAATAGGAAACGGCGGACTTTTCAGTCCGCCGTTTCTTTTGTTTACCGATCCTTGTTTGATCGGTAGTTCTGTTTCAGCACTTCACGCATTCCCGCTTCGGGATAGAGAAACACCCGCCCGCAGACCGCCGTATGGGATATCTTATTCGTTAAGAACATACATGTGTATGTTATTTCAATGGATGTACGAGTAAATCAAACTTGTCACTTTTATTGTCAAGTGAAACATCGTATTCTTCAATTTTGTGGCTATAAGCCCATGTGCGTAAATGGTCTTTTATGTCTGCCTCGATATATGGCCCGTAATAAATGGCTTTTAACCTGTTGCCGCAAGATATTTCTAAAAATGGATCGTTTGATTTTGCTTCGCATTTACATATAAACCGCCACTCCTTTTCAATACTATATTCTGCAATGTCTTTAAATAAGAATGCCTTGTACCAATACAATAAATCGGGGAAAGGCATTGTAGATGGCAATCCGTTTGATGTCAAAAATGAATTTACCAACCACCAACTTGCAACTTCTGTCGCATTATACATAGTATCCGAATAAACCACAGGAAATAATGTCGGATTGACTTTTTCATCCGGATTATCCGCCTCTTTCTCAATAATCAGTCCTGTCAAATCGCCATGTACGAGGCTTTCCCGCGCTCGGACTACTACGGCGGCTCCGTTACCATGCCGGATATTCAGGAGCAGACTCCATAGCCTTGCGGCGTTCCGGTTTAGGTAATCCCCGTTTAGACACTTAATAACTATTAGCGTGATAGATTTTCGGATATGACTTTCGCCGTTTTATGCTTATCGCACATGCGCTGCAATTTGTTTATGCCTTATCCCCAGACGAGAGGTTGGGGCATTGCAATACAACGTATATAAATGTCTTCCGTTGCAGTCGCAGTGGGTACCGCTTGGGCTATCATTCAATCAATCCAGATTTTATCCTTATATCTATCGTTTCAGCTCCCCATTCTGTCGCAGTATGACATTTTACTGACTTATAGCTTTCCCGACATGCTACACTCCCTGTCCAGTTTCCCTTTCAGATAAGTCGGTTGCTTACAGGCATATAAACACGCGCCTGGTGTATGCTACACACATTTATCAAGTGCCCTTACGGGCGCACGTCCTGCACCGCCGCCCCGTTGATCAGTTTACCAGCGCCGACTGATGCGTCTGGATGATCTCCGCGAGCTGGCCCATCAGCCCGAACAGGAACAGCAAATCGTCGTCGACCAGCTCGCGGTCACCCTCCAAAAACAGTCGCGGGCCAAGGTCCGCATAGCCATGACCTCGTCTTTCTTGGATGCGGCTATGAACTTCGAAAACTGCGGGAACGTGAGCTCGCCCAGGTAGGCGACGTAAACCTTCCTCTCCCCGCACTCCGTGTCCCCGAAGACTGCCATCGGGTACACCTTACGCAGCTTGCGCTCGGCTTTCAGACCCTCGACGCGCTCGCGGATGCGGCACGCTGCTCCAGGGTCAAACTCTTCTCTTCCGTCATATCTCGTGTTTTTATGGTTTATGGAAGGATAGAGGCCCCGCCGGGGAATATGTTTACGGTTGTGGCAAAAAAACTTCCGGACCGGGAGCATTAAGCGTCATGACGTTCACGGATACGGCGTTGCAGCACCGAAGAGGCGGTAAAATGAACCGTCCTGCACGCAGGAATCCTCATCGAAACCCTTCGGTGCGGATCGTAGCCGTTGTGCTCGGGCCGGTCTTTCGGAGTGAACGTTCCAAACGAAGAGATCGTAATCCTCTCCCCGTCGAGGATTGCCGTGGCCAGCCGGGCGAAAAGCGCGTTGACGACAAGTGAAACTTCCTGCTGGGATTTGCCCAGATCGCGGGCGACGTCCCGAACCAATACTTGCTTATTCATAATCTATATCTTTAGATTTATGGGACTATAAATCCACGAAATTTCCGGCTCCTGTACCGCACAGAAACCCGGAATCCGCGATCATCCATTCTATTTTCTATATCGTTGGTCCGGAGAGCTTCCCGAAGGTTCCGGCCAAGATCTCCGAAGACCGTCCCACACACGACCGCCCGCTCGGGACGAAAGTCCGAAGCCGAGCCCTTACGGCACCGGATATAGCCCGGAATCGCCGCATAGATCTTCACCTTTCACTACCGCGGCTCAACGGGTCAGTACATATCCTCCCGCACGAACGTACCGTCGGCCGAGTAGATCAGCTCCAGCCCGCCCGTGATCTTGATCTCGTAGCCGCCCCGTTCGCGTTTGGCTTTGTAGATTTTCGCCCCCGGATACCGCACGGCCAGATCTTCGATGATAGCCTGCGGAACGATCCCGGCAGGAAGGAACGAATAGCCGCAGTCCACCTTCTTCCACTGGCCCGTGCCGTGGAACTCGAGGTCCGTACCGTTCGACAGTTTCGCCTCGTACTCCCGGCGGCCGTCATCGCGCTCCCGCTCGGCATAAACGCAACTCTCGGTCGGGAAATACCGCTCGATAAATGTCCTGGCCTCGGCGGGTAATCGTCGGTAGGAGATGCGCGAGGAAGCGCATCCGGTCAGTAAAAGCAGGCTGGCGACCATCGTCGCCAGCACCGTCATAGATTTCAACGCTCTCATCATCGAACGGGCTCAAAGGATCGTACCCTCGGCGGCGATGCGCAGTTCGATCTCGCGGTTGCCGCGCTCGAGTTCCACGAGGTAGTATTCCGCAGTCGGGGTCTGCACGTACTCTATATCGTCGATCGAGAACGTAGCCCACTCGGAAGCCGCGATAGCGGCAGTAACGGCCTGCGGAAGTTCGCTGCGGCGGATGTCCCATTCGGTGTAGACCCATTCGTTCCGTCCGTTGAAGTAAACGTCCTTCTCGCGGTTCTCATGCCAGATCTCGACCTCCAGAAGACCTTTGTCGTAATCGTACTCCACGATCCGCGCTCCGGGGTATTTCGACGAGATGAACCCGGTGACCTCCGCATCGACCAACTGGCCGTTGCCCTGTGCGGGCATGTCGGACTGCTTGAGCGTCACCGTGCCGTCGAGCGTGACGTCCACCTTCACGTCGCCCTGCGCCGACTCCAGATCGAAGCGGTAGAACTCCTTGTCGGGGGTCTCGTAGTGGTCGATGTCATCGATCCGGTAAGCGGCCCACTCGCTGTTCTGAAGAGCCTGCATCACCGTCTGGGGAACATCGCTGCGCCAAACCTCGGTCTTGGTGTAGACCCACGCGCCGCTGCCGTCGAAGAGCAGTTCGCGCGGCGTGCGGCCGTCGATGATATCCACTTCGGTCATGCCTCCTTCGTAGTCGATTTCCGTGATACGGGCATCGGGATAATTCGTGCGGATGTACTCCTCGATGCCCGTGGCGGGCGTCGACGGGATGTAGTCCCCGTAATCGTAATCGGGTGCCGAGTCCGTCAGCATCTTGACCAGCACGCCGTCGGCCGAGTAGTAGAGGTCGATCTCCGTTTCGATGCCGTTCTCCCGTTTCTCTACTTCGATGACGTAGATCGTTTCCACGCCTTCGCGCTCCAGCATATCCACGTCGTCCGTGCGCCACGGAGCCGAGGCGTATTCGCTGGCATTGAAAGCTGTCTGCACAGCCTCGGGAAGTGCCGTGAAGGGAATGTCCGTTTCGGTCATGTACCACGCGCCCCCGTTGTCGAACCACGCCGCGAGGTCGATACCGGCCTCGGCGGCACGCGATTCGGGCAGCGAGAAGCTCGCTACGACATATTTGTCTTTGGCCGTCCACCGCACATTGGTAGCGTTGGGGTACTTTTCTGTCAGAGCGGCCTGCGCCTGTTTGCTTACGGCGGGCTCGCGGGACCCGTTGTCCTCGTCCTTGTTGCAACCTGTCAGAGCCAACGTGCTCACGAGCAAGGTCATCAAAATCGTGTTCCTTTTCATAAAGTTGTTCGTGAAAATTTATATAATAGGTGAAAATTGGGGTCTTATCTCAGAAACAGGGGGACCGAACCGAGACGCACCGTCTGCGGGATCATCGCCGCTTGCGCGTAAGGCCGATTCCCTCGTGGCGGTGGCGGTGCTGCGTCGTGAAATCCTCCAACCGCTCCGACAGCGGCACCGTATGGAACCACTGCAACCACTCGCCGAAGCGGTCCAGCAGCCATTGCAGAACGCGGCGAAGGGCATGGCCTATGGGAGAACGGGCATCCTTCATGGTCGGGCTGTCGTATCGTTAATCGTCGTAGCCGATCACGTTGAACTTGGTGTCGAACTTGATCTCCAGGCCGCCCGACAGCTCGATCTCCCACGTGTAGGGGTCGCGCTCGATCTTCTTGATGAACTGCCGGCCGAAAAGTTCGTTCGCCGCCACGAAATCCGAGATCTGCTTCGGGACGATGGCCGCGGGAACGGGAGCGTACTTGCGCTCCACGCTTTCCCACTGTCCGTCGGAGCGGAAATCGACCTCCGTGCGGTCGGTATATTTCACCTCGTACTCGACACCCATAAATTTCCGGTCGGCCACGATGTAGGCCACCGTCAGCGTGTCGAAATGGGTTTTCAGGAAGGTCTGCGCCGCCTGCGGCAGGCGGTCGAAGGTGATCGGCTCCTCGTGTCCGTCGGCACGGGCCGGCGCAAGGCCGCAAAGGAGCAGCAGGGCCGAAAGGAGCAGTTTTTTCATGGTTTTCATAAGATCTGTTTTTTTAAGTTGTCGAATAATCATCCGAAGCTGCCGGCAGCGCTACTGTTCCCACCAGGCGATCAGCTCCATGATCGAGAAATAGAGCAGCGCTCCTCCCCACAGGGCGATGCCGACCACGGCCGCTGCGACCGCCACGATCCGCTCGGCGGCGGATTGCCTTCCGCCGTCCTCCTCCGGCGTGTCCGGCTTCGTCCCGTTCATCGGGTCGGGTGCGATCGGTTTTCGTTCCGTGCATGTTCGCGTTCCGGTCGTTTTTCTCTTTTTTCGCTTCTTTCTCTTTTTTGCCATCGTACGCTGCCGTTTTCGTCCCGCGCGGCGTTTACTGTATTAACAGCCATAATGCGAGCATGATACCCGCGAGGTACAGCAGCCGGACGAAGAACCCGCGGAACCTCGCCCGTCTCCGTTCCCGCCTGTGCAGCCTCCTTACATCCCCGGTATAGTCCAGTATGGGCATACTCAGGCGGTAGTCCTCCCAGCGTTCGGGATCGTTCGGACGGTATGTATCTCTTTTTTTGCCCATGAACACTCTCTCGGGAGCCGATCGTTACGATCGGCCGGGGTTATCTCGTTTCTCATATTGCGTTTTTTCGTTCGTTCTTTCCGTTACCGTCCGTTTTTCCGGCATATCGTTCCGCGCCGCCCCGGCCTTTCGGGTCGGGACGCGCAGACCGCGGGAATGCCGGATCCTATTTGCGCACATTATCCCGGATGCACCTTATGTCATAACCGAAGGCTTTGGATTGTGCGGTGACGTTCAGCGGCATTACCGTCGTTGCTATAGTGCCATCGTCTATGCGAAGCGTCGGAGTATAAGCCTTATCCCTGTTACCTGTGGCAGTGGTGCTACTGGGCATATTTGTCCAATAGTAGGAGACACGGCCTACTGCCTCCGATTCTAAGTTATCTTTATGGCGAAATCCGCCTGCTCTCAGGTAGTATACTCCTCCCGAGGGATCGTATGCTCCCCTCCCTGACATGGGATTGGCATAGAACACCCAGCCGTAGATGGATCGGAGTCCGGAGTTATCCGTAAAGGGCGAGTTGTAAATATCGCCGAAATAGGAGTTGCTTCCCAGCGGTTGGGTATACGTCCTCCCATCATATGTCATACCCGTGAACACATCCGGATCGGGAATGCGGTAACCTCTCGGGCACGGATCGTAAATGGTTTTGGCGAACTTGTAGCCGTCACCGATCGTGTAGCCGGAGCTGCCCGTAAGCTGGGCGTTCCAAAGGTTGCAGTAGTTCACGGCAGCACCATCCGATGCTGCAGCAATCCAATTACTAATACTCCCACCACAGACGAAGCTGTGCGGATTCTGGATGGCCTGGCCGATCGTATATAGGGTTGAACTTGTTTGGAAAGGCGTCGCGAACGGAGCACCATCCTTGTCATATACGGTCTTGTTGACTACCCTGCCGTTTTGGTTCACAGCCGCCGGTATCGGGTCCTTGCGCCCCCACTGGTAGAAGGGGTTGTTGCCGGAGGACTCGATCTCGACACGGGGCTGTTCGAGCGTGATATCCCGGGTAAGGCCGCTCGCCTGCGTGATGCGCACTATCGCCTTGCGGCCCTCGTAGACGTCGACATCGCCGCTGCACCAGCCCAGGTTCTGGCCCTGCAGGATAAACTCTTGTCCCGCTACGTTCGTGATCTTGCAGTCCCTTATGGGGGCGTACGGGCTATAGGTATCCTGCACTGCCGGAGCTTTCTCAGGATCGTAGTCCGTAATCCAGACATGCCATGTCCAGATGATCTTGTCATTATGATCGTACGCGGCAAATACGACGTTGCCCTGCATGGGGGTCTTCAAATCGGTATTCTTCGGTACGTCGAAGCAGATATAGCAGTCGGGGTCGGTCGCGAAGAACATATTGGAGATCATATTCGGATTGTCCTGCCAGAGCACTTCGACTTTGCTGGGATAGCCGTTCGAATGAGCAGCGTCCGTACCTGTTAGCGCGACTTGATGCGTATCGTTATATCGCAGGTCCTGTTGGATCCAGCCGCTATGGATTCTCCGATTATCGTAATCCAGGAACCAGCTCAGCCAAGTAGTAGTAGTAGTAGTAGTAGTAGTGCCTCTGTTGTAAGAGGTGGTGTTCTCGTCCGTTATGTTGAGGCATTCGCCTATAAGGCTGTTGCCGTACGCATACGGTATGCAGTAGTAGCCCGGTGCGGAGACGATGTAACAGTTGGCCGTCTCGCGGGTTTTCAGCCCTTGGGAATGATCTCTCGAAAGGTCGTATCGCGACGGACCACCCGTGTAACTTATAGCATCCTGGCCGGGCCCGGTATAAGCGCCGACTATGTCGCGACCATTGAGCCGCTCGTTATAGGGGTCTTCCGTCTTTGTCAGAGGCATGGGTTCGAAGGCAATGGAAAAGTCGCCGGAGCCGTCCGGGAACGACGTCTTATCCACCGTGATCCAGTTCGGTTGGCTCGTCCCGACACCGGTCGTGTCGACGAACCCGGCTTCCCACGGCAGTTCTTTGCTCGTTCCGTCGGGCATCACGACGTTGCTGCTCACGCGCTGGCTGAACGATCCGCCAATCTGGTAGCCCGTGACATCATGCACCGTCAGGGTCGCCCATCCCACGGGTACGAACCTTTCGATATTGCCGCACTTTACGCGCAGCCACATGCCCTGCGCCGTGGCGTTGTCCCCCGTCTTGAAGTGGAGCATATAACCCTCCTCGAGAGAGCTCTGGTTATTGAACGTAAAGGTGTTACCCGGTATGTCATTCCCGTCCTTGTCCAGCAGCTGCACGATCGAGGTCTCTACGGGAGCCGTTCGGGCGGCATTGAGCAGCGTCACGGTGCTGGTCGCCGGAGCTCCGTCCGGGTCGTTCTCGGGCTGGGGCCACGAGAAACGGTAGAGGGGCTGCGCCTCGGCTGCGGTCCACACATAGGCCGTATCGCGGTCGGCCGTCACCCCGTACTGTCCGTTGTACTCCCAATTCTTGCTCCAGTCGTCCAGAATCCCGATCTCGTAGACGGCGTTGGAGGGGTTGTCCAGCGCCTCTTCGATATTGTCGTAACCCCGCTTGTAGATGTCCTTCACGCGGAAGACGTAGTGCTTGCCACGCTCGAAGGCGTTGCGTTTTGCGATCGTGCCCTGATTTGTGTCGTCGAATGTGAGGCAGTAGTATTGCATGGGGCCGCTTTCGGTCTCGGCGACCCGCAGCAGGACGTAGTTGAACGCCCGGTTCTCCGGCCAATCGGCGGGCTGCGCCGCCTCGTAGGTGTACAGCGCGGGGAAGCTCATCGGGTCGGCATCCGGGTCGTAGCCCGGCGCGCCGCTCTGAGAGAGCGCACCCTGTTCGTTCTGCGAAGCCGGCGTGCTTGCCGTTGTCCACTGCGTCGTTGCGGGCATGTGGTCGAGGTAGGTGCTGCGAACAGTCGTCCACGCCAGCGGCCCGTCTGTCTGGGTCAGCGAGGGGTCCAGCACCACACTGATCTTGGCGCACTGGAAGCTCATGCGCACCTGTATGTTCTGGCCGTTCCATACGGCATCGCCGGCCATCGTCAGCGGGGCTTTCATATCGGCCGAAGTGCCGCCCGCGGCGCTGCGGGGCTTCAGCGTATTCTGCGCCGCAGCCATATTTTGGCCTACGAGACCCTCCGCCTGGTTCACGGTTGTCGGGTCGAGGTTGCACAGCACGACGATCGTCTCGCCGTTCTGCGGTGCGAGCTTTCTAAAGCGCAGCGTGGGCTGCTGCGTGCCGTTGCCCATGACGGTCGCCACGACCTCGGCACCCGTGATCTCGTCGTTCGTCCTGTTCCACGCGAGCACCACGGCATTGTCGATGCGGCACTCGTCGATGGTCGCGCCCGAGTAGGTCTCCACCCGCTCCGGGGCGGGAATGTAGAGGGCAAGATCGGTGCCCTCGTCGGGACCGCCCGGCCCGACAGGGTCTTTGGCACAACTCCCCAGCAGCAGCGCGAAGACCGCCGTCAGGCGGAGCAGGGAATGCAGTCCCCGGAGTGCCACGCCCGGGGAGCGCCGTGCGACATCCTGCGCCGCACATAGTCTCTGTTTTAATACTGTCCGTTGCATTGATCCGTTGCTTTTATTTTTCGTTTTTCTGTTCGTTTTCCGTATCTTTTTCCGCCCCGGCAGAGTCCGAACGGGTTCGGCTCTGCACCCGGCTTATCGAAAGGGTTCGTTCTTTATTCGTTCCTGTATCTGCCGTTCGCCCTTCGGGGTCTCTATTGCTCCTTCACGGGGCGGACGGGGTGGCCGACGCAGCGGCCGCTGCCGTAGGTCTGCGGGTTGACGTACGTCGCGCTGAAGCTCAAGCTGCGCCCGTAAGTCGTGTTGGGAGCCGCGGACCAGCAGTAGCCGTTGCTGCCGAGGCCGGTGGCCTCCCCGGTCGCGATGTGGCGAACGCCCGAAGCGGGGAAATAGATGGTCTCGCCCGTCCTGTTAAGACCGCAGAAGAAATTCCAACCATTGTCCCATGCGCCGGAAACATTGAAATCGGTAGAGGTGAGGGTATTGTTACCAGAAGTCGTAAACCCTGTAAAGGCCCCGCTGGGCGGCATGCAGAACCCGGCCGGCGAGGGATCGTAGACCGTCTTGACGACCTGATTGGTATTAATACCGTTAACCTCGTTGTCCGCCGACCAGAGGTTGTAATACATGCCGTCCATACTTGTGCGGAGATTGAACTTATACGGATTCTTGATGTAATCCGCAATGACCGATGAAGTGATCGTCTGTGATCCCGGAGTGTTATCGGTCGAAGGCCAGATATACTCCGCCAGCCCGTAGGTGGGCTTGTTGACATTGCCAGTCAACCCCCCGGGGAACGGGTCCTTTCGTCCCCACTGGTAGTAGGTGTTGTTGACCGATAGCAAGGTGTAGTCCTGTCCTACCGTTATGATCCGTGTCGCGCCCGTCTCCGACTGCGTAACCTTGACTCGTGCCTCCCGCGCAGCATACTCCTTTTCGGGGCACCAGCCGAGGTTCTCCGTCATAAAGTCGAACTGCGTGTTGGGTGAAATGCGGTTCTGCACCGCCTTGGTGCCGTCCGTGGCGTACGGGTCGTACTTCGTGGCCCAGATATGCCAGCTCCAGGCGATGTCGTCGCCTGCGAAGACCGCCAGCACGGCGTTGCCGTAGTCGATCTTGTCCGTTACCCGGAACGCGAGGCGATTCCCGCTGAGCGTTACCGAGGTCTCCTCGATCATCCCCTCCACGTCCTGCCACAGCAGCTTGGCTTCCGTGAGCGTGATGCCGTTATTGGAGATATAGGGATCGGTAATCCCTGCCCCCGTGTGATTGATAAAGGAACTCAGGATGTTCGTCCCGCTGGCCGCCGAGGTATAGGCGCTCGTGTTGGTCTGTCCGTCCTTGATGGCGTTGCCGTAGACCAGCGGCAGGGAGTAGGTACCCGGAGCGTTTATGATGTAGCAGTTGGCGGTGTTCCTATCATCGGTCCCGCCTTTGGTCGAGAGGTCGTAGTTGACGACAGCGGCTGCCGTCTGCATGCGAAGGCTGTTTTCCTGCGCCGCCACGCTGCCCGAGAGGTTTTCCGTACCTGCGGTCTGGATCGTCAGCCAGTCGGGAACCGGGGCGGAAGCGCCGCCCGCATCCACGGTCTCGGCCGTCCACTCCAGCGGTTCGGTCGTGCCGTCGGGCATCGTAGCCCGGCAGACGATCTGCGAGGCGAAATCTCCGCCTGCATAGGTCGCACTTCCGTTTGCGGCCGAAAATTCAGCCTTGCCCACGGGAATATAACGCGCCAGCCCGGCGGGTTGTCCCCCTTTGGTCTTGACGATCTTCAGCCATGCCCCGGCGAACTGCTCCGTGGCCGTGAACTGCACCTCCGCTTTGGACGAAGGCTCCAGCAGGAAGGTGTTGCCCGCAGCGAAGAAGCCGTCGCGGTAGAGCGACGCCAAGGAGGCGTCCAACGTTCCCGACCTGTCGGGCTTCATGAGCGTGACCGAGAAAGGTTCCGTACCGCCGCCCGCGGCGACGGTCATCACCGTCGATCCTTCGCCCGGCAGGACGTAGAGCGCCGAATGCGAGGTCACGGCCTCGCCCCAGGGGGCGTCGATGTCGATGACCGCGTCGTCCCAGTCATGGATCTCCAGATTGGCGTTCAGGCTCTCGTCGCCCTCGATGGACTGCACCTGCACGTCCAGCGTATAGATCGTGTTGCGTTTGATCGTATAGTCCGTCTGCTCCGTCCCCTGCGGCTTGCCCAGCGGGTATTCGAGCGTCAGGGTCTTGCTCTCGGCGGAAACGGGGTCCGAGACCTTCATGCTGATCTTGACCACCGTGGCCTTCTCCTTGTCCGTACTTGCGTCGTGCGGGTGCATGTACAGCGAGTCGATCTTCATCCCCGAAGCCCAGTTCTCCTCCATGCGCAGCGGCGTGCCGGAGGTCGTGCTTCGAACGATCGTCTGCTCCATACCTGCGAAAGTATCTCCCGGATCGTAGTCCTTATGATTCGAATCATTCCCGTCGTCCGTCGTGGGGGATGCCGAGGCCATCTTTTCAACCGTCACGCTGATGCTCCGGGGGTCGATCTCAAGGGTCGAGGGCACGGCGTCGGGGTGGATGCCCGCCTTGATGCGCAGCTTGGCGACCTGACGCGTCAGGCTCACATTCGCCGTCCATGTGTCGTTCACCTTGCCGAACACGCCCGTTCCGGTGAAGAACAGCGGATTGAGCGTCGAGCCGTTCCAGAGGTCGCTCTCGGCGGTGATGGCACCCGGATTCTGGTTGTAGTTCGCGTAGATCACGGCCCTGAGCTCCGTGCCCCCATCCAGCGCCGAGGGGGTCACCGGAATACCCTCCACCGTGAAACGGGCTGTGGGGTTACCCTGGGTCGTCCCGGTAAAGCTCGGAAGATTTTCTTTCTCCAGCGTTTTTGTGGCTACTTCTTTCCAGCCGGCCCGGGCGCCGAGCGCCTCCTTGCTACGCGAGTAGAAGACGATGTAGAGCGAGTTGATCACGCTCTCCTGGCCGTAGCCCGGTTCCGTCCCCGCATAGGTGCGCGGATTTCTCATCTCCCGCTCCACGCTCTGCGGGACGGTCAGGCTGATGGTAAGGCCCGCCCGTTCGACGATCTCGGGGCTCCCGAGATCCTTCGCGCAGGAAACGACCGTCAGCGCCGTCAGCGCCAGCACCCAGGTTCTTCCCGCACTTCGGATGTTTCGTATAAGCTGTAACATGCGCGTTTATTTTTTAGTTATATTATCGTTGTTATATTCTTGCCTTCTCATGCTTGTGTTTTCCCGTTCCGTTGTCCTGTTCCCGCCCCGGTTATTGCCCGGACACCGCCCGGTACCATGCCGTGCGGCGGTAGGCTTCGTTGAGCGCCGCCAGTTCCGCCCGGGGGAGGTATACCGTCAGTCCCGAGTGGGCCGTGATGTCGAAGCCGTTGTAGCGGCCGTAGTTGCCGTCGTCGCCGACCATGAACCGCTCGGTCTGGTCTTTCCACACCACCGTGCGCCGGAGCTGTTCGCGCAGGGCCCCAGTCTCGCCCGCCAGGCGCTGCGCGCAATCTTCCAGGTCGAAATACCGGGCCACGGCGGGGCTGTCGCCGTAGCTGCCCGGACGGTCGAAGCGCTGCAGGTCGTCCGTTATGTCAGACTCACGGACCGACAGGGTCGGCAGCTCGGCCATCCGGGCGGCCAGCGGTTCCATTTCGTGCAGGTCTACGACCGACAGGGTCGCCGAGCGGTAGACGCCCGTCTGCGTGGCGACATGCCCCATATAGGCACTGCCGAATGCCGTGAGGCACTCCGGGGCGGGGGCCGAGGCGTCGAGCAGGTATTTCAACGCGCTCCCGTAGACGAGCGTGAACCCCGGCGAGAGTATCTCGGCCGACGAAGCCAGCATGCAGTCCGCCTTGTCGCGCAGGGCGTAGGCCACCTCGGCCCCCGCCATCAGGCACGCCTCGAAAACGATGAAATCGAGCGAGCCGTCGGCGATGGCCGAGGCGAACTCTTCGAGCTCCATCTCCGCGTGCGGCGTCTGCTCTTCTCCTTCGTCCCGGCCCATCGAGCGGCTGCCTATCGTGCCGGAAGACGTTCGGGCGGGGCTTTGCAGGGCGCCCTGCGGCAGCCAGCCGCTGCCGTGCGAGAAGAACACGAGTCCGTAACCCGGCGCCGGGAAGGCGTTCATCGTCTCGCGCAGCGTCCGCCCCAGCACGGCGGGCGACGCGGAGTTCTCCGCCCCGTATTCGGCCACGGTCTGCTGTGTCCCGTCGGGCAGCGCCCGCAGCAGCCGGGCGCCTTGGGGAGTGTCGGCGTAGATCAGCAGTTCCCCCGCGCGGGCCGCGGCCCGGCCGCGGCACAGCGCCGCGATCTTGTCGGACGTTTCCGCGTTCAGGTCGTTGTCGGAGGCCATGTACGCCAGCACTGTGCGCCCGGCCGGGGCGGGCCCGTCAGGGTCCCCTGTGCAACCGCTCTCGCACGAGACGAGCCAGGACGAGGCCAGGGCCGCCGCGCACAGCGCGGCGAGAGTCAGGTATCGGGTGCACGGTCGTTTCATGGTCTTTGTATCGTGTTTTCGTTGCCGGGCTCTTCCCGGCGGTTCACTGTTTTTTCGTTTATATTATCGTTTTTCCGTTGCGTCGTCTTTTCGACGCCCGGTTGCCTATTCCTTCTCGGGACGCACCGGGATGCCGTTGGAGCGTACAGCATTATTCTGCAGTTTGATGCTCGCGTCCGTGTTCAGGAAAACCATGTTATAGCCGTTGCGCTCTTCTTTCGTTTCAACCATCCAGGCGTCCCCTTCGCTGCCGACGCCACCGAGCACGCCTGTAGATGAAGAGCGATAGCCCGAAGCCGGAAAGAATACGGTAGCCGGATTCCCGCTCTCATCCGTGCAGTCGAAATACCGACCCGCAGGGGTAGTGCTCCATGTACCTCTGTTCGTGATCAAGGGGGCGAGAGCGTTGCCCATAGATACCTTGTATCCCGCCGGGCAAGGATCGTAAACGGTTTTTTTGGTCGATTCATTCAGATATGAGCCTGCCGTGACAAATCCACTGTTGGCCGCCCACAGGTTAGAATATTGCCCATCCAGCTTATCTAAACTATTAAGACCGGTATCAGTACTTGCTCCGTGAGAGAACGTCATCGGATTCTGAATACATGCCTGAATAACCTCTTTCGCATCCTGACTCGTAGAAGTCCTAAGTTGCCGGTAATCCCAAACGGTCGAAGGCGTTCCCATCTCGTTGTACCAGGTCTTATTGGTATTGGTGGTACCGTCGGAGGGCAGCTGCGGGTCTTTGCGGCCCCACTGGTAGTAGGGGTGGTTGCCCAGCCCCTTGTAGGCCGCCTGGTCTACCGTCACTATGACGGTGGCCCCTGTGCCGGCCTCGGTCAGCAGCAGGCGCTGGCTCCGTGCCTCGTATTCCGGGCCGGGGCACCAGCCCAGATGGATGGGCCATATCTTGTGCGTCCCGTTGGTTACGACCAGATCCGTTCCCAGCTCGTAGTCCGTGGCCCAGATATGCCAGCTCCAGGCGATCTGTTTCGGATTCTGATCGTCGTAAACCGCCAGCACGGCGTTGCCGTAGTCGATACTGTTCGTTACCCGGAAGGTAAGGTTATCCCCGCTGATAGATACGGAAGATGCGTCGATCATCCCCTCCACGTCCTGCCACAACAACTTGGCTTCCGTGAGGGTGATATTGTTATTTTTGATATAGGGATCGGTAATGCCGATGCCCAGATGGTTGATAAAGGGATTCAGGATGTTGTTCGAAGTGGCGGCCGTCGAGGTATAGGCCGCGGCGTTCGTGGCCCCGTCCTTGATGGCGTTGCCGTAGACCAGCGGCAAGGTGTATGTTCCGGGTGCATGTACGAGATAACAGTTGGCCGTGTTACTTGCGGTCTGTCCGCCCCGGGTCGAGAGGTCGTAGCCACTTACCGGCAGGTACACTTTCATGTGTTCCGTCAAACCCTTCTGCACTTGGGCATTGACCGATAATCCGTTCACCGTCACCCAGTCGCTGGCGGCGGGATTGCCGTTCTCGTCGCACGGCTGGGCCGTCCAGGTGCCCGTAACGTTTTCCGTCGTATTGTCGGGGTAGGTTACGGAGAAAGCGGAAACCGGCAGGGTGTTTGTCCCTCCCGCGAAGGTTACCGATACGTCGGACGTGGTCGTCGTGCCCTTGCCGACCTGCACATACTGCGCCTCGGCGGAATTGCCGTCCGGCTTGCACTGCTCGATTCTCAGATAGCCCCCGGTGAACCGGGCGGTATTGTTGATCTGCACGCAGATGTCGGTCTCGTGGCCGGGAACGGCGTAGAGTTCGGTCTCCTCCTTCATCTGCGTCCCGTTCCACAGGCAGATGGTTGCGACCGCCGCATCCACTTTTGTGGAGCCGCCGTTCGTCGTGACAAGCGTAACCTTGTAGGGAAGGGCTCCCGGCTCGGTCTTCAGGGTGACGACTTTCGAGGCCGGAGAGGTGGTCGCACCCGCTTTCGTCACTACCACGCCGAAGCCTTTGGTCTGGTCGGGCGCAGCGGAGCCCCAGTCGCGTCCGTCGGTGGCGGCAGCCGTCCACGGGCAATGTCCGTCGGTGTGGGCCTGCGGGTCGCTGGTTACGTGTACGTGCCAGATCCAGCGGTAGCCCTGATCGCCCTGCAGCTTCAGGCCCACGGTGGCCTCGCCGGTCACGTTCGGATTTGCGGCCTCCACCCGGACAGAGTGGTGGGCGCCCGTCGCGCCATTGCCCATCGGGTTCACGACCTCGGCCGAGATCAGATCACTGCCCGAGATCACCTCGGCGACGAGCGTTTGATCCTGGGCCATCTTGCCGCCCAGCTCCGTGCTATGTTCCAAGTTCCATGTCTGGAAGACGTCCTCCACGGAGAACTCGACAGCCCGGCCCGGGGCCACGACCACGCAGTTGGCAGCGTTCAGTTTCCGCTTTACGGTCTCGGTCTGCGTATCTTCCACGTTCCACGGCAACAGCTCCGTTACGATCTCCACATCGGTGCTCTTCGGCACCGGGATCAGGTTGTAGACGATACGGCCGTTGCAGCGGGGCACCTCCGGGACTGCCGTGGCTTCAATGCTCTGCTCCGCGCCCCATTTGTCGGTGTAGGTCAGCGCGATCTTCATCTTGTGTTCGAGGATGTCGGCGGGTTTGTCGTTCACCGTGCCGTCCGCGTTCCAGAAATCGTTCCCCCGGTGCGCCGGGATGATCGTATGATGGCCCATCGACGACATTTTGAATAATGGCTTGTTATCGGTCGAGAGAGAATCCGTCCACTGCTCGTCGGCAGGAATCGTCAGCACGATGGGCTCCTCGCGCAGCTCCGGCTTCGTCTTGTCCGGCAGGATGTTCCCCGCCCACGAAACGGTGTTCGGCACATCGTGCAGGCTGACCGTGACGCGCTTACTCCTATCCACGATATCGTCCTTGTCGAGGATACGCACGTACACCTGCGACATGTTGCGCGCCAGCGACATATCGGCCTTCTCATCCTGATCCGCGACGATCTCGGGCAGGGTTACGCTGCCGAAAAAGATTTCGGGGCAGCTCGTCGCATCCTCCGGCATCCGGTACATGGGTGTGGAGGTCATCTCGGCTCCCGCTCCGGGCAGGGGCAGCAGGTCGCTGCGCGGGGAAACCGCGGCCAGGCCCCAGTTGCCGGTACGCATCATGCCCGTATAGACGTTACCGTCTCTTTTGAGGATTACCTCGTGGCTGAACGTGCCCGCACCGGAGAGGTTGCCGGACTGTGTATAGGGCGACCGGTAGGCGGCGAAACGCATACCTGCATAGACCGTCTCGGTCTGGTCGGCGGGCAGCGCCGCCGTCGTCCGACCGGCGAACGTGAGCGTGAAGCGATTCTCCCCGCCCGTGGGGCCCTCCGCCCCGACAGGGTCTTTGGCACAGCCGCCCAGCCCCGCCGACAGCGACAGGGCCATGGCGCATTCGAGTGTATATGTCAATAATCGTTTCATGGTATATGTATATCTATGTCATCAATTTCTTCCTGTGCCCGTCGCCGGGGCAATCCCGCCGACACTTGCGGCTCGTTCGGGCGCTTCGGTTTCGGCGGCCCTTGCCCCTCCTGCGGCTCGTTCGGGTGCATGGGGCGTTGCGCTCGCGGTTTTAAAAGTTCAGTCCCACGCCTATCGACGGGTAAAACCCGTGCAGGCCGTTTACTTCTGCGGCCTTCCACCGGTTGAAACCGTAGCGGTAAGCCGCCCGCACGTCGAGGAAGAGAGCTCCCCCGCGCCGCGGATAGATCCGTGTGCCGACCTCGGCCGAGGCACCCACGCCCCAGCTGTCGGCCTTCGAGGTGTTGATCGTCTCCCCGGTAATATCGAACCGGGTCCACTGGGCGCCGACACCGGCGCCGAGATAGGGTTGCAACAGACTTGTGCGCCCACCGAGCATGTACCACCGCAGCGTGGCCGTGATGGGGATTTGCTGCCGTGTGCGTTCGGCGTAGCCCGTTACAGCGTCGCCGTCGAAGTGACCGTCGAACACCCCGTTGTCGGCCGTACGGTCCCAGGCGACCGAGACTCCCGCCGCCCACCGCTGTGCGAAGCGGTACTCGTAGCGCAGCGAGAAGGCGGCCGCTCCCGTCTTGTCGGGATAGCCCGTCCCCAGCGGTACCGATACGCCCCATGCGACCTCGGCGCTGTGGCGCGGGGCCGGAGCCTGTGCCCCCGCCCCGAGGGGCAGGAGCAGCAGGACAGCCGTCCGGATCAGATGTCCGACCTTATTTCGTTTCATCGCGATCATCCGTCTATCTATTGAGGATATTGAAGCTTGCACTTTGTTTGTCGGGAGCGATACCGATCTTGCCGGCTCCCTCGGCGGCCCTGACGCCGCTGAGCTTCACGCCCACGGTCTTGACGATGCTGTCGGGGGTGTAGAGCACCATACCGTTGAGATTGACGGCGCTGCTGCGGTCGTCGCCCCAGATGCGCAGGTCATGAGCGTTGGAGAAGACGAAATCGGTACCCTGCACCGCCGTAGCCTTGTCGTCCAGCTGGGTCTGCAGGAAGATGTCCCCGCCGCTGCAGTTGGTCTGCACGGCGCCGTCCTTGGCCCGCAGCAGCGAGATCTTGAAGAATCCCGACACCACGTTGTTCATCTTGTTGTAGTCGCCCAGCGACTCGATGGCCACCAGCGCCGGCTGGTCGTAGATCAGCCCTTCGCAGCTGAGCACGTTGCTGCCGAACGACACTTCCGTGTCGGACATGGCGTGTATCTTGTTGAAATCGACCACGACGGTCTTGATGTTTTCGTAACGCGTATCTTCGAACGTCTGCACGCTGAAGCGGCCGCTGTGGCTGCCCGGGGTGATCGTCAGGCGCGGCTGGCGGCCCATGTCGAAGTCCATCTTGTCGGCCGTACCCTTGCCGTAGATGCCGTCGATGACGATATCGGCTTTGGTGGCGTTCGTCAGGCGCACGCCGTTGGTCTTGAAGATGCCCAGTTCGTACACTACGTCGCTCTCGCCCTCGGTTCCGGCCGTCGAGGAGATCATCCGCACGACCGAAGGCTGGTCTACGATCGTGGCCAGGCTCTTGCCGCGGATCAGGTACGAGTCGGTAACGTCCGAAAGCTGAAGGTCGAACGTGCGGTCGCCTTCGAGCAGGTCGTTGGCCATGACGGGAACTTCCACCGTATAGCGGTTCAGGTAGCGGTCGCGGCCGTCGGTGCTCGGGATAAAGGAGAGCGTACCGGTCACGGGCGTGAAGTTAAGCCCCTCTTTGGCGCTCACGGGCGTAGTTTTGTAGTTCACCGTAACGGGACGGGGCGTACCCTCGTCCGTGAATCCGAAGCCCGAAAGGGTTACGGTAAAGGTCGCCGTGGCGTAGCCGTCGATGGGTTTGTTGACGATGATGTCGCTTACGTGGATGCCGTGCGCCAGCTTCGTCACGCGGCTCCCCTCGCCCACGAAGAACGCCTCGCCGCTCATGGGCAGGCAGACCTCGCTGAAGGCCGTAGGCTCGTTCTCCACGGCGAAGCGGTCGAAGAGCGTCTCGCCCGTGGCCGAGAGCATCGAGAGGCGTCCCGTTGCGGAGTTGCCCATCAGCAGGTCGTCGTTGCCGTTGATGCGCAGGTTCGTGTAATTGGCCGCGGTATTCTTCTCGTAGAGCTTGCGTCCCTCTTTCGAGAGTTTGATGATCTTGCCGCGCGAGGCGCTGCGGTCGTAAAGGCTCACGACGCAGTGATCGCCCGCGATGTTCTGCGCGATGGCCGAAACCTCGCCCCGGTCGGCGCTCGAGATGAGCACCGTACCGTCCGAACGCAGCAGCGCGAAGTAGGAGTTCTTGGAGTCGTGGCCTCCCACCAGCAGCTCGCCGGTAGGCAACACGCCGAGTTGGTCGAGGCGCGTGTCGGCCGAGGCCGGAACGATGGGTTTGTTGAATACCTCGTCGCCCTCGGGACGGATCTTCACGACCGTGCCCCCGGCTTTCTCGCCCTGGCCCACCAGATAGATGTCACCGTCGGCGGTCGAGACCATCCGCTCGATGCGGTAGCTCTCGTCGGGCAGCGTCGTGAGGAAATAGGGCTTGCCGTTTTCGTCGAGGCGCACCACCGAGCTGCCGCCCTTGCCGTCGGTGAAGGCGGCGTGCAGCAGTTCCGAGCGGTTGCCCAGCACATCGAAATGGCGGCACACGGCGCCCGTCACGGCCGTATAGAAATAGACGACCTTGTTGCGGGGCGACACCTTGCAGACGAAGCCCGCCTCGCGGCCCTCCTTATTCAGCGTGCTGCCCGATAGGATGATGTGTCCGTCGGGCAGGACCTGCCCGGCCATGATCTTCGTGCCCGGCTCGCCGATATAGAAGTCGCGCTCCACCACGCCGTTACTGCCCATCAGCATGGCATGGCCCGTAGCACGGCTGCGCTTGTCGCCGGCGGGGATGTGGCGGTAGCCCATCACGAGCACCTGCCCGTCGCCAACGCTCTCCAGCGCGAGGATACGCTCGAACTCATCGCCCGGGAAACGCTTGAACAGGCGGCTGCCGCCGCTGCGGTCGAGCCAGGTGAGCGATGCGCGGGAGTCGCTTACGCCGGCCGCTACGGCCTCCCCGTTGGTGAAGTCGGTTTCCATGACCTCGAACTGGTGTGCGCGTCCGTAGTTCTTGTCATAGACTACGGGCATGTATTGGGCGGCCGCGGGAGTCGTCGAGAGAACGCCTGCGAAGAGGCCGGCTATCAGAATATATTTGTCGATGCTTTTCATAATTTTATGCTGTTTTTATTTTTCCCGGATTATTGTTTTTTGACGATGATGTCCACGCGGCGGGCCGTGCGGTTCAGTTCGATGCGCTCGCGCAGGGGCAGTTCGATCATGGGCGTCTCGGGGTTCCATCCTCCGGACAGGCTCAGGCGTCGCTCTTCCATCTGTGCGCGGTAGTCCTCGGCGTCGGGGGCGGTGCGCCCACGGCCCTCCCAGACGATCCGGGGCTTCATGCCGCAGCGGACGAGCTCCTCGGCCGCCGCCCTGGCCCGTTGTTCCGAGAGCCGTTGATTGTATCCTTCCGCTCCCATTTCGTCGGCATAGCCCACGACGATGACCTCGGACAGTGTCCCGATCACCGGGTCGGCGGCCAGCGCGCGCAGCGCTTCGGCACTCTGCGCCCGGAGTTCCCAGCGGTCGAAATCGTAATAGAGCGTGAGCAGGATCTCTCCCTCTTCGGGTTGCATGCGGATCGTACTCTCGATCAGGCTGTCGTCCGTCGGGGCGCCGCCTCCGCGTTCCAGGTCCGTCACCTGCGTCAGGGCGCCGTTCAGGGCGAGATATTCCCGCGAGACGCCGAGCGCCTCCAATCCCGAAATCGAGGTGCGGGCGTTCTCGAACGTATAGATGTCGTCGCGGAACTCGAGGCCCCGGCGATCCGAAATGAAATACCCCTGCCCGTCATGGAACATCATCCCGTAGTCGTTGTACACGGAGTTGATCGGGTAAGGAAGATGCCACAGCGAGTTGGACATGATCTTGCCCTCGACGAAGTTCACGCGGTAGATGTCGTATCCGCCGTAGCCTTCCTGCCCGTTGCTGGCGAAGTAGAGTTCGTCTTCGATGATCGAGGGGAATATCTCGTCGCCTTCGGTGTTGACCGTCGAGCCGAGGTTTTCGGGGTCGGACCAGCGTTCGGTCTGCTCGTTCCAGTAGGAGACGTAGAGGTCCATGCCTCCGTAGCCGCCTTCCAGATCGGAGGCGAACAGCAGCATGCGTCCTCCGTCCAGCAGCACCGGGTGGGCGTAGCACGCCTCTTCCTGATGCTCGAACAACGGCTGCAGGGCGCTCCATCCGCCGCGCCTGGCGTTATATACCGTATAGAAAAGCTGAGTGCGGAACAGTTCCTTGACATCCACGCCGTGGATGCGGTCCGACCCGCGGTAGTTGATGCCCGTGACCACCCGCAGGTCGCCTTCCGACGCGGCGGCCCCGTTCTGCACCTCGCGGGGCAGGTCGCGCAGGGGCTTCAGCTCGCCGTCGCCGCCGATGGAGAAATACTCCGTGCGGTGGAAGAAGACCTTGCGCGGGTCGAGCATGCGGCTCTGGCTGGCCGCGCAGAAGATGCGTCCGTCCCACTCTCCGAGCCAGTATTCGGCCGCCGTACTGCCTGCCAGCAGGCGCACGGCGTAGTCCGCTTCGCCCTTGTTGTAGTAGTGCTGCTGATTCGAGAGCGCGTAGAGCGTATTGAGGAAACGCTGGTTGCGGCTGTGCGGACTGCGGAAGGCATAGTGGCGTGCCACGACCTCGGCCTGCTGGGTGCGATCCAGCAGGCGCAGCGCGTCGATATAGGTGCAGGCGTCGTCCACGTCCAGCAAGGAATCGCTGCTTTCGTAGACCGTCGTATAGTGTTTCGCGCTGTTTTCGGGATCTTGCAGCATGTTGTACACGCGGGCCATCTTCAGCTCCAGACGCAGCCATTCGGGCATGTCGTGTCCGTCCACGCGGGAGGAGGCCCGTTCATAGAATTTCATGGCCTTGTCGTAGCGGCTGGTGATGAACGCCCGGTCGCCCAGACGCTCCAGGCGCGTGGCCCGGCTGTGGGCCGGGGCCTCCTCTGCGGCGGCCGCTTTCTCCTGCTTTCCGCGGGAGCGGCTCTTCTCCGCAGCGGGAATCTGTCCCCGCTGCTGCATACGCGCTGCGCGGGCTTCGCTGCGCGCCTGGCTGCGCGGGGAGCCTTCGTCCTGCGCCGAAGCGTTCGTAGCCCAGCATGCGGCCAGCAGCAGGCACATCGATAGTATTGCGTTGCGTTTAAATTTTCTCATCAGGATTATCTTTTTTTTCGACGGCTATTTGAATATGTTGTACACCAGGTGGACGCCGAACTTGGTGGGGCCGATCCACATCTTCGTGTTTTTCTTCTCCAGCGGATAGTGCGCCCATTCGCCGCCCAGCAGGTACTTGTTGTACTGCAGGTGGGCGTAGCCTACCCCGAGGTTCACATCCAAACGGAAGCGTTTCGCGAGGTAGAACTTGTAGCCGAGCGACACGCCGGCCGACACGCCCCAGCCCTTGCGGCGGTAGCTCTCCTTGTCCTCGCCCTTGTACAGGCCGATGTTGAAGTTGCCGTACATGGCGTAGGGGCCTATGTAGAAGCCGTCGAAGGCGTTGTTCGTATAGTAGTATTTCGGTTTGACGTAGTAGCGCAGGTCGATGCTTCCGATAAGCGTGCGGAACACCTCTTCGTGTTTCTTGAACATGTACGGCATCCACAACACGTCGCCGTTCACGGTGAACTGCCGGCCTACGTTCCATTCGATGCCCACGTTGGGGCTCCCCGCCAGGATCAGCGGGATATTCGTTTTGACGGCTTGCGCCCGGGCATGGCCGGCGGACAGAAACGTCAGCAACCCGATGATGCCGGCAATGCGGATGATAGACTTTTTCATTGTAATCGTTATTTTTATTTTCATATATGCCATGCTGTCTACATCGGCGTGACCTCGCCCTGCTCGATGTCGCCCCAGCCGACGAGCTCGATGCCGAAGACGAAGAAGCCTTTGAACACGAACTTCACCTGGTGCCTCGGGTCGAGGTGGAAATTCCATGCTGCGGCGTTGCCGTTCGGGTCGGTGACCGTCGGCGGAGTCTCCTGATCGAAACCGCTGAACACGCCCATGACGTTTCCCCTTGCATCGTAGAAGCGCACGACGAGATCCATCGCCTCGCGCGTCATACTGCGGTTCGGGTCGGCGTAGTGCGTGCCGCCCGAGGGGAACACGTACTCGGGACCTGTCGTGAAATCGGCTCCGGAGGAGCTTACCTCGTGCGAGCTCTGCACGTATCCGCCCGCCGGACGGCGGTAGCAGCCGTCGAAGCCCATGTGCGTGCCGACGCCCATATATTGTATATCTATTCGCGCTACGGCGGCCGGCAGTTCTTTGAACTCGCACAGAACGCTGGCCTTGTAGACGCTGTCTTTTGCCAAGTTGACCGTATCGACGATGCCGGCCATCGGATGCTCCAGCGGGTAGGACGTGATATCGTCCTGAAGTACGACACGGAAGTTGGGGCCGGGAGTGTGTACCGTCCCGGCATTGCCGAGCAGCGGCTCGGAGATGTGGGAGTCCTGATAGGGCTGGCCCCTATCGCAGTAGGTCTCGTCCACGTTGGCGAAGGCGCTCACCTTGTAGCCTCCGCCCCACGGCAGTTTGAATCGCAGGATGCCGTCCCTGCCTATGGTGTTGGGGTCGAACGGTCCCTCTATGAACCGGGTATAGCGGTGCGTGCCGGAAGCGTCGTGAATGGACACCAGCACGTTGTCGATCGTCCCGTCCTGGAGTTGCGGGATGTATATCTTGAAGTTGTTCTCGTCTTCGAAGTAGTCGTAAGTGCAGGATACCGCGGCGAAGATCACCAGACATAAACCCAGCAACCGACCTCTCATGTTCTTGTAGCGTTGTATCATACGTTCTAAAATTTATACCTGAATACTCCTCCGGGTAATGAAAGTGAAAAAGAGAAAAGGGGAGAGGGATTGCTCCACTCTCCCCCTTTTGTTTCGTCGCTCGAAGATGGATTACATATCTACATCCACGTTGTCGATCGTGGCGTTCCAATCTGCCAGACCGACCGTGATTTCCAGATTACCGTATTCCTCCGGTTGGGGAAGCGGCTTGTCGGGATCGGTCGGGTCTACCCACGTACCTGCGCCCCTGAGCGTAAGGTTCAGCTCCAGAATGCAGTTGCCCTTGAGTGTGGCGGTGACGGCGCCGGCCCATGCGATCTGCACGCTTTGGGGAGCGGTGAGTACATCATTCTCACCATCGCCGTCCGTATCTTTGGGATAGCCGGCGGGAACATACATGTTGTCTTTCGTGATACCGGTAACCACCACGTCGAGTTTCTCTTTACTGTCACCTAGGACACTCCCGTCACTGCGCCCGGAGCCGGCGGGAATGAGCATCACGTCCTTCCACGATTTGAAATTGCCGGAAAGGATCGTGCCGTTGCTGTTGTAACCGGTTGTGGGGTCCATACTTTCGAACGCGCCCTTGGCGAAGAACACGGTGTTCTTGGCGGTAATGCCCGGATTAACTTTATCATCGAGGCTAGCGATCGCGTTGCGACGGACCGTTCCGAGCAACATGGTTTCCGCATTTGCGTCGGTGACCGTTATGGGATCGTACGTCAGGTTGATGCCCGTCTTGATACGGCGGATACGCAGCGAAGCCTCACCGGTCTGGAAATCGATCGCGTCGTTGCGGTTGTTGGTATTATCCTCCAACTGGTTGATACGCACGCGCACGAGGCTCACGATACGGGTTAGCTTATAGGTTGCCGGAGTATAGCCATTTTCACCTTTCGCAACACCGTTCCCGTCCGTGGTTTTGTCCGCTACGATTTGTACGTTCTCTTTAGAAGCCACGAACACTTCGGGAGCTTCGTCGTAACCTACCGAATTAGCCTCGCTGCCATTCGGGTTACTCGTCGCATCGTAGTCCTTGTAACCATCGTAGGTAGTACTCTTGACCGCATCCATGTAGAGATCCACGATATTGCGCCCCTTGGCGGTAGCTATCGACCAGTCGATGGTGCTACGCTGATCCCAGTTGGCGAAGACATAGACGTCGTAGGTACCCGCGGGAATGCCATTGATTACTTTGTTGGGCTGATCAGCAATATCATTCTTCGTGTTGTCGTACGGAACGGTCTGGGCATTCTTGATTACGCCGTTTTCCACGAAGAAGATAGCCAGGCTCTTGATGTTGTTTGCCCAGCTCGTGATCGGTATGGCCGACGATTGCGCAGCATACGTGGCCGGGGATTTTTCGAAGGCCAGCGAGATACTTAACGCTCCCGTAGCGCCGTCGTCAGCGCCGCCTACGGGATCGCTGTCCTTGTTGCAGGAGGCCAGACCCGCGATCAGGGCCGCTCCCATCATCAGTGTTACAAAAAAGTTTTTTCTTCTCATGATTTAAAAATTTTAAGTGTAAGGGTTGTTAAAGTATTGTTCTTTCGCTTCGCGTTGTTTATTTAAGGTATTCTTACTCCTACCCCGCTTGCCAGCAGACCGGCAGCAGCAGGGAGAGCAGAAGAATTTTTATTTCGCATTTCGATATCATAGGCTATCACGTGTTATCGGTTTTCAGACGCCTTTGTTCTCGAAGCGGCGCGCCGCTTCGGGAGGTTTTTCGCATTAGCGCTCGTTTCAGAGGGTTTTTCCGACCTCCGGCGCAGGGATGAAGCGTTGCTCCTCCTTGAAAAATCGGGCGAAAACGCTTCCGAATGGATGCGTAGATTCATAGGAGTCTGTCCGAAATATCGTTTACAGAAGGTAATGAGATAGGACGACGCAGAGAAGCCGTGATCCGTGGCGATTTCAGCAAAAGTCTTATTCGTATTGCGTAAATCGTGAAGGACGCGTTCGGCGCGACGCTCCTGGAGCCACTCGTGAGCCGGGCGTTTGAACTCCGCCTTAAACTTGCGCTGAAAGCTGCGGACGCTCATGTTTGCCAGGGATGCAAAATCCTGAACGTTGCAGATCCCTTTATAATATTCGTAGACGAAATCCTTGAAATGGGCGCTATATCCTACGACGTAGTGCAGAAGAGCGTACAGCTCCTCCGGAGTATGATAACCGCGAAGAAGGATGCAGAGCTCCTCCTGCTTGACCTTATGGAAATGGATGCAGTTAAGACCGTCGTCCAGGGCTCTGGACAACACCCAGAAAAAGTCCGCAACCTGCTGTTTTACACAAATTTGAGGGGGGGGGTAAATGACTGTCACTCTTAGAAGACATTTCGCGCTGGAGATCCATAAAAGAGTATTTATCGCACAGCGGCGGTTGTCCCATAAAGAAGCATACGATCAAGCTGCATCCGCAAGCGGCCGTGCCCGAAACGTGCAGATTCATGGGAGCGAGAAACAAGGTACCCGCCTCGATGGTACGACGCGGAAGACAACCCCATTCGAGAAACAGGCTGCCCTCGGCAACGTATACAAGCGCGCTGTGACGATCATTGCATGACGGCAAGAGTTCGCCTACGGACAAATGGTATTGTCGGAAGAGAGATGTCGTATCTGTCGCGTAATTTTTGCAAGACAAATGCGTTTCTATATTGTAAAGGGACATGACAAAACAAACTCGTGGTTTCCTTTTGCAAAATTACAACGTCAGAAATAGAAATAATTTAAAAAATCTGACAAAATATTTAAAATACGCGACAATTTGCACCCTTTTTTACGGTAAAAGCCCCCATTCTATGTTATTATACGCCATAAAAACTCTCGGAACGATACCCGAATCATGCCTTCGTCCATCATCGATTCAAGACAACAGCGGCATGCGGCATCGAACCGCAATACATGAATATGAGCGGCAGTTTCAATTTCCAGCGAAAGTCCCGGCCCGAAAAGATCGAAGAGGAGATCACGGCAAAACTGAAAAAGTCCGCACACGTAAATAAATCCCGAATGGCGCAAACAGCCCGAATGTAACGGACGTACCTGTGTACGATACCGGTCTCTTCTATCGTGACAATAAAACCGTCCATCCACGCCCAATAAACGATCCGCAGGCTCGCCAGCTCGTCGCAGGACAACTCTTCCCTGATTATCCATGCCTCCTGCAAATCGTAGGGAACCTTCATCGCAGTCAGTGCAACAGCATCGTCCGACTTTCAATTTGCTGCGTAACCGGCACAGCAGACCTACTCCGCGGGCCATGATGTTTTTTACTTTCACCTTTAGCAATTTTTCCGCCTGTTTTATTCGGCATTTCCAACGTTTTTCGTAAATTTGCCATGCGACTCACAAAGAGTGGCGCCTATATGATCATAAAGAGTAAGAGCATTGTAACAATCTGTATCCCTGTAAGAAATTGGGGCTATCTGGAGAACTGGAAAAGCACAGCTTCGGTTTGTGGCTCGTAAATCACGAGCTGAGTTCAGTCATATATTCGGACTGACAAAACGATCAATTCCCATCACATAAAATAATCAATCCTTTATGAACAATCTTCGATTGCTCGCAGGGCTGCTTCCTGTAGCCTTGTTGAGCGGCGGGGTGTGCTCTTACGGTCAGTCGATAATTACCTTGGAGGAGATTTTCGAGGCTGCCGAAACCAACAGTGCACAACTTCGACCTTCATTTACTGCGCAGACCGAAGCCGAACGTGAAATAAGCGTCGCACGCGCAGGCCGTCTGCCCGACATCAACGCATCGCTGTCGCTGAGCTATATAGGAAACGGCTTCACAACCGAGCGCAGTTTCAGCGATTATCAGAAAGCTCCCATACCGCATTTCGGAAACGGATTGTCGCTGAATGTCACTCAGCCAGTCTATACCGGTGGAGCCCAAACGTATGCCATAGAGCTTGCCGAACTGAAATCAACGGCGGCACGATATGCGACCGATTTTCAGCGCGACAATATTCGTTTCCAATTGACAGGATTTTATCTCGACATCTATAAATATACCAATCTGCGTCGGGTTATAGAAAGCAACATATTCGCAGCACGAAAGGTATTGGAAGAAATGCGGGCACGTTATGAGCAGGGAACGGCTCTTCAAAATGACATCACACGTTATGAACTCTTGATGTCAAACCTTGAGTTGCAACTTGTCAGGATAAACAATACGCTCAATATTCTCAATACCAATCTCGTGACAACGGCGGGATTGTCCGACGGAACCGTCATCGTTCCGGATTCTACCATTCTCGCCCGCTCCTTGCCGATGGGGGAAGAGCACAGATGGCAACAGGAGGCGATGGAGAATTCTCCGTCATTAAGCCTTGCACGTTCCGCTGTCGACATAAATCGTAAGGCGGAGGCTATCGTCCGTTCCGAGCGATTGCCCAAAATAGGACTTCAGGCAGGCTGGACTCTCGACGGACCCATTCTTGTGGAAGTTCCGCCAATCAACCGCAATTTAAGCTATTGGTATGTCGGAATCGGAATCAGCTACAATATCTCTTCACTGTATAAAAGCAACAGGTCTTTGACAAAGAAACGCATTGCGACGCAACGGGCCATAGAAGAACTGAACGCCGCACACGAGAACGTATCGCTCACCGTGAGGGCCGACCATATACGCTATCTCGAAGCTTACGAGACGCTGAAGACCCAAGAGAAAAGCGTAGAGCTTGCCCAACGCAATTACCGCACGACTTCCACGCGATATTCGGCGGATATGGCATTGATCACCGACATGCTCGATGCGGCCAACGCAAAACTCGATGCGGAACGGCAGCTCGTAAATGCCCGTATCGACATCATCTACTATTATTACAAACTTTTATTTGCTACAGGAAAAATATGAAACACCATAACAAAAAGATACTTTCTTACATTATTACCACGGCGGTAATCGCTGTCGCAGCATTATGGGTCGGCAGCAAGTTCATCCATCTCGGCAATATTGAATTTACCGATAATGCACAGGTCCGTCAGCAGATAGTGCCTGTAAACAGCCGAGTGCAAGGCTATATCAAAGAAATTCGTTTCAGGGAGTACGCAAAGGTTAAGAAAGGCGACACACTTGTCATAATCGACGATGCCGACATGCGGCTCAATGTAGCCCGTGCAAACGCCGATTACCAGAATGCCCTTGCCGGACGCAGTGTCGCCGATCGATCGGTTGCTTCGGCCTCGGCAAACGTAGCGGTCAGCGAGGCATCTATCGCCGAAGCAAAAGTGCTGATGGAGAATGCGGCGACTGATCTGACACGATACGAAAAACTACTGGCTCAAGACGCCGTTACCCATCAACAGTATGATGGAGCCAAGACGGATTATGAGGCAAAAAGAGCTCGTTATGAAATGCTTGTCCGACAATGTTCGGCAACGTCGTCGGTAGTCGATGTCAATCGTCAGCGCATGTCTCAGTCAGAAGCGGGGATCAAACTTGCCAAAGCTCTTCTTGAAACTGCTGAGCTCAACCTCAGCTACACCGTCATTATCGCCCCGTGCGACGGCTACACTTCGCATAAGGAGATACAGGTCGGTCAGCTCGTACAACCGGGGCAGACCCTTCTCGATGTCGTCGATTCCGGCGATATCTGGGTTACGGCAAATTACAAGGAAACCCAGCTTCGGCACATTACCCCCGGCAGCAAAGTCGAAGTAACAGTCGATGCCATTCCCGGAGTGGTTTTCAACGGCGAAGTGAGTGCCATCTCAACGGCAACGGGGGCATCTCTTTCCCTTATTCCCCAGGACAATTCTGCCGGCAATTTCGTAAAAGTGCGTCAGCGCATACCCGTAAGAATCGAATTCGCGCCCGATAATAAACCGGAGGATATGGCCCGGCTCCGCGCGGGCATGAATGTGGAATGTCGCGTGAAATACTGATATGGCAGACTGGCATGTTCAACAGGGACCGTTCGACATACCGGACGTTCCCGACTTCATCCCGCGGCGACTCAAGCCGTATCTGTTCATCTTTTTTGTCCTGATAATCCAATTCTCGGGAGGCGTGTATCTCGCAGCCGCTTCCGATATGGTGGGCACAAAAGCAGTGATGCAGGAAGATATTCTCATGGCCGGTTACGCCTCGCTCATCGGCATGGCTATCAACTTCGCCATGATGTTTCGCATCAAGTTCCGTTTCTCCACCCGAAACCAATTGCTCGTCTCTGGCATGGTACTGATCGCAGCAAACGTGATATGCGCCTATACCGCAAGCGTACCTCTGCTCGTCGGAACTTGTTTCGTGGCGGGATGGTTCAGGATGCAGGCGACATTCGCATGTAACTCTACCATACAACTATGGTTGACTCCCGTGCGCGACATGGCGATATTTTTCTGCTATGTCTATATCATAGTCGACAGTGTCATACAACTCAGCGGCATAGCCACGATATACACTGCGTTTTTCTCCCAATGGGAATACATGCACTGGATTATGACGGGGATGCTCGCCTTGATGATGCTCATGGTGATGATCCTTGTAAAGCCTGTGCGCGGACCGATGTTCATTCCTTTGCTCGGCATCGACTGGATCGGTGCGGTTTTGTGGGCGATATTCATGCTTTGCTTCGCATTCGTCTGCGTTTACGGCAGTTTCTATGACTGGTGGGACGCTGCCGAGGTATGCGAAGCAACATTGATCGGCATCGTCTGTATCGGCATAAACCTGTGGAGAGCCTCTTTTTTACATCACCCCTATATCTCATTCCGGGCGATGAAAAATCGCAACGTGTTACGTGCCACCGGCATATATTTCGTCTTCTTTATGCTGATTGTTACCGAGCATGTGTTCGAACATAGCTATGCCGCCAACATTCTCGGTTTCGACGATACCAATCTCATAGACCTCAATTGGTATGTCTTTGCCGGGATCGTTGCCGGATGCGCGTTCACATACCTTACATTCGCCCGGCGTAAATGGAGATATAAGACCATGACGGCCATAGGTTTCGCCCTTGCGGCCGCTTATCTGGCATATTTCTATTTTGTCATAGACTACGGTATTGAGAAAGAAATGCTTTTTATTCCGCTCTTTTTCAGGGGAGCGGCTTCAGTGATAATCTCCATCGTGTTTCTGACTTCGATAGTACAGAGCGGCCTGCCGTTTCAGGTATTTCCGCAAGCTCTGACGATCAACGGCTTCACCGGAGCGGTAATGGGCGCTACACTCGGTCCGGCGCTGATAGGCGAATTCCTACAACATACGATGGCTAAAAATGCAGCTTTGCTGAGTTCCAATATAATCAATGCCAATACCGATGCCCTGCATATTCCACTAACTCGACTTTACGGCATGGTACAGACACAGGCTCTCGTAATCTCCATGAAAGAAATATATGGCTGGTTGCTGCTTGCAGCATTGGTGTCATTGCTGATCATTCTTATAAGCTATGGCACGGTGCATCCATTTGCCATCTTCCCGAAATGGAGCACCGTTCGCAGGGTAATCAAGCATATTGTCCGTACCACCGATAATGAAATACGACCAATGTAATTAATTGGTATTAACCGTATCGGACTGTTGTGTCAATTCAAAAGCGCGACCATCTGGAAACCCCTATGACAAACATTACGTCCGAACAGCGCCGATTGCTCGATGGGCTGAGCACAGATCAAGGGAAACGGATGCCGCTACGTTGTCGAGTTCCTGACCGTAGAGCAGATGCGTGAACATAACTACGACGTGACGGAACAAGCGGCCGACGTTATCGACCGTATTGTCGAAAAGGTCGAAGTGGGTACGAACGTCATGCTCCGTATAGGCCAACAATTACGGAATAAAATCACTCGAAAACTATTAGCAAATGACAAGACAAGAGTGCCTGCGGCGCTCTCCGATCGAGGGCGTCGTTTTGAGATCACCACGGAATACGTGCGGATCTACAATGACTGCACAATGTTTCTTAATGCATACAACTACATTATAATCAGACTGAAGACATTCGGCGACAATTTGATGAACTACGAAGTATCGCTTCACTAAAAAACTGACATTGAAAGACACGACCAGATTCATGCTTGCTGTCCGGGAACTCTGCCCGGTCTACCGCACCGTATGCGACGATATCGGACGGCTTTTCTCTGAGCTGACGGAACTCGTCCGCCGGATAGAACGGGACGGGATTCACAGAGACTATTCGGACGACGAACTGCTGGAAGCCGCTATACGGAGGCAAAACAAGATCGGCAAATATTAGTCAGGAACTTTCCGGATAATCCGTTTCGTTCATCAGTCGAGTTTCGCTATATTTGTAACTAAGGCGGATCCGAATTATTTAAATATGATTCATAGTAATAGCAATTATATATACCAGAATCAACATCTCAACGGCAATCCGCCAAAGAAAAATAGATTCAATCACTATCGATAATTAATATGGCAACAATATCAAATAGTATAAAGTTTATTAATCACAAAACACAAAATCATCCCTTAATGTCACATCTGGAAAGAGCGATCTACGATAAATTCCACACCCTGTTTCCTCAAATGGGATACGATGTATGTATTCCTCAACGACAAAGAGGACATACATACACTCCAGATTTCGTCATCAGTTCAACAGACCAAAAATATAAGATCGCCGTAGAAGTGAAAGGCAGTAATCATATCCACGGAAATTTTTTCAGTTATGTGTCCGATATGTTCGCCAGCCTACAAAAAACAGATTCTTATGATAAATTTTTATTGGTCTCGGATCATATAAAAAACGTTAATAATCATTTTTCACATCATGGATCATCATCGAACATCGAAATAATAGACATCGATGAAATACATAACTGGATCGAACGGTTAGAACAATCGTCCTCGGATCAGTCAGAGAATCCATACGATATATTAATCCATTTACGGAAATTCAACAAAAGTATCATCCGTTGTATCGCATGTGCTCCTGAGCAATTATACAATCTTGAATGGAGAGATACGGAACGGGTAATCGCCGAATTATTCGAAGGGATCGGGTTCAATGTTACTCTAACCCGTTGCAGTAAAGACGGAGGGAAAGATATTATTCTCGAATACAAAATAGGCAACAGCACTAAATCATATATTATCGAAATAAAACACTGGAAATCAAAAACAAAGGTCAACAAAAATAGTGTAAAACGATTTACACAAATTGTCGTTAATGAAAATCGGGAAAAAGGATTGATGATATCGACATTCGGCTATACACGCAATTATTATGAAAGCCTGACAGAACACGAATTAAAAAAAGTTTGTTTTGGAACCCGGAATAAAATCGTTGATTTATGCAAAACCTACGAAAAAATTCAGGGAGGAATATGGGTACCTCTTGACCTGGAGGGAGAATTTACAAAAGAGACTTTTACGCCAGTCTTTTGAACGAGATTATGAAGAACAATATCATAACGTAAGAATAATAAAAATAAAATCTTCCACGCGATATGTTTTGTATCCGTCTTGGACTTTAGTCTTATTTACCAGCACATTGACGGGGAAATGCATGCAATCTGTGTTAATAGATATTGAATTCGTTTTCGTGCACAAAGGCAACGATTTTATAACAAAAAAACTATTTCCGTTAACAAAACAGATCACCGGCGCTGTGTTGCGATCAGCATGTAAGGCGACCGGTGCGGATCGAGCCATTGCAGCGTTTCGATCACCTTCGGCTCAGTAACGGTTATGCAACCGGCGCTGCCGCGGTTATAACCGCTTTCGAGGTGGAAGAAAATTGCGCTCCCTTTGTATTTTTCGATCGGGCGCGTGTTGTATTCGACTACGGCGGCGTACTTGTAAGCGTCGTCGTCGCGGCGCAGGTATTCGAAATTGTCCGTCGCGGGCGTCTCGGTGGTCATCCGGTTATACATCGGGTCTTCCGAATCGCTGATCCAGTAATGTTGCTTGGTAACCACCAGGAACGGCCATCGCAGGTCGATGTCGTCCCGGTAACCGAACGCGAATCCCATCGGGTAGGCTCCCGTCGGAGTCCGCTGGTCGCCTTCGAGTTTCTCGCCGTAAGGCGCGATCCCGCGGCGGCCTACGTTGGCATGGATCGCCGGAAAGGTTTCCGCCCACCGCCCGTCGTCCTGCTTGTCGAAACGGCGGAACGCGCATAGCACCGAATCCGGCCGGTCGTTATAAACCAGGATCAACTGTCGGCAACTGTCCGGCAATTGCACGTTCGCATCGAGGAAACGACCGATCAGCTCGCCATTGCTGTCCGTTTTGCGGCAATCCCCGATATAATCGTCGATCCGTGCGATCCGGCGATCGACGGCCTCCCTTGCCTGCGCATCGTATTTCCGAGCCTCTTCGTAAAACGACCGGGCGCGTTGCAGCGCCGCGAGATCTTCCATCCCGAAACCCGCATTCGCGTATAAATGTCCCAACGCCTGATTGCACCACGCCTTGCGGGCATAATTTCCGCGCCGGATAAAATCCCGAATCTCCGGCCAGCGGATTTCCGCCCGCTCGCACAGATAGACGTCTCGGATCTTATCCTGCAACGGAGTGTGCAGCTCCTCCTGAATCCGGAAACAATCGCGGTATAACAGATCCGCCAGCGGATTCGTCCATGCATAAAATTCGCCTGCCATCTCCAAGCCTGCCATTTCCAGCCCTGCACGCCCTCGCAATGCGTCCGACACGGTATCGGGCAACGTCATAAAACCCGTTACCGTACCGGATGCAAGCGTATCACCGCCTCGTAACGCCACATAACCCAAGCGTACCGTATCGCCTCCGTCGACCGACAGGCTAAGGTCGATATCCTTGCAACCGAAAATTTTCCGAACGCGGCGTTCGACATTTCTCCATCGTCCCGTATGCAATCCGTAGTCTCCCCGGCCGTCGAGCGAAAGGCGTTTTTCGGCAAACGACTTCGCGTCCGTCACACGGCCGCCCTCTTCTGCGAAGGCTCCGCGCAAACTCGCCGCCGTAAAAAAAGAAGCCAGATCCAATCCCTGTTTCAACGCCTGTTCGGTCATTTCGGGCGTTATCCCGCGCCGAGCCGACGCATCGGCCACCTCCGCCGAACGCAGGTAGACCACCGGCCCCGGACACGTTGCGCGCACGAACAACACCGCAACGACTACGCACGCAAAAAAGGCGGCCAGCAAACGGACGAAAACCCTTTGACGGGCAGAACGGATACAAAAATCGGATCGTTTCATTTTCCGGATATTTTCAGTTAAAAACAACTATCGTACGAAACACAGCCGCCGGTCGGCCAAACAGCAACGGGTCACGCCTGCCGCCGATCGGTCTCGCCCGCGCTCACCACGCAAGCCGCCATCGCATCGCCCGAAACATTCACCGCCGTAATCAGCATATCCAGCGGACGATCCATCGCAATGATCAGCGCGATCCCCTCGGCCGGAATCCCTACCGACACGAGCACCAGCATCAGGATGGCCATTCCGCCGCTGGGAATCCCCGGCGTACCGATCGACGAAACCGTCGTCAGCACGACGATCGAAAGCATCTGCGTCAGGGTCAGGTCGATCCCCATGACCTGCGCGACGAAAACGGTCGCGATGGCGTGGTAGCAGCTCGTCCCGTTCATATTGATCGTGATCCCGGTCGGCAGCACGAAGGAAATCACGTTGTGCGGCAAGCCCAGTTTCCGCATCTGTTCCATATTCACAGGCAGGCAGGCTGCGCTGGAACACGACGTAAAAGCCAACAACTGCACCGGCAGCACCGCGCGCATGTAATCACCGAGCTTGGTCCGGGAAAAAAAGCGAACGATCAGCGGATAGCATACCAACAGGATGAAAACCAATCCGATCACTACCGTAAGGGCGTAATACCCGAGCGCCAGCAACAAATCCGAATCGCCGGCAAAGCTGACGACCAGATCGGCCATCAGCGCGAACACCCCCAGCGGGGCGAACTTCATCACGTAACCGATGATCTTCAGAATAATCCCGTTCAGCGATTCGATCAGGTTTTTCACCGGCGCGGATTTCTCCTTTCCGACAGCCACCATCGCCACGCCAAATACGATCGACAGCAGGATCAACTGCAACATGGCTGTGTTGTCGCCGGCCGCCTGCACGACGTTTTCGGGGATCACGTCCACGACGAATTGCAACGGACCGGAACTTTTCACCTCCTGCGCATCGGCGCGTCTCTGTTCGACAGCCTGCTCGTAATGACTCCGGAACTCCTCGGTCTTTTCGCGCGGAAAAACGTTACCGGGCTGAATCGCATTGACGACGATTAGCCCGATAAAAATAGCGAACACAGTGGTAGTCAGGTAAACTCCGAGCGTTTTCAATCCGAGCCGGGACAGGTGTTTTACATCGCTCAAGTTCGTAATGCCGCTGATCAGCGATACGACCACCAGCGGAACCGCCACCAGGCGCAACATCCGGATGAAAATGGTTCCCCACGGCTTGACCCAATCGGTCACCAAATGCCCGCATCCGCCGGAAACAGCAACGAAACCGAGCACGGTTCCGAGCGCCATTCCGATCAGGATCGTGATATATAGCGGTAATTTCTTCATCGTTTGCAATCGACAGCCTTTCCCTATCCGGGACTTTCACGGAACGGAGGCTTACGCACGACCGGATCTCGTTTCCGGTAAGAGTCAAACAAATATAACGCAAAATCCCGGAATCCGAATATCCGGAATCCGGACGATCGGCCGAACCGTTAATTACCTCCGCCGCTGCCGGCTTCGCGGGGACGTTTGCCGCTTCCCTGCCGGCGTCCGTAACGGCCACCCGGCTTACCGGAACTTCCGCTCCCTTTACGCGGCCCCCGACCATGGAAATTGCGACGGCTCCCCCGCCGATCGCAAGCCGCCGGATCGTATTTCGGCCCTTTGCCGAGCCGTTCGGGAATCGGCAGCTTTTCGATCTCCCGCTCGATAAACTTCTCGATCCGCTGGAATTTATCCTGTTCCTGTTCGCTGACGAACGTGATCCCGGTACCGGTCGCACTCGCACGGGCCGTACGACCGATCCGGTGGATGTAATCTTCCGGGTCGTGCGGCACGTCGTAATTGATCACCGTACCGATATCCTCGATGTCGATTCCGCGCGCCACAATGTCCGTAGCCACGAGGATATCGATCTTACCGTTGCGGAAATCGAGCATCACCGCTTCTCGCTGCTCCTGTTCCAGATCGGAATGCATCGCGCCGACGTTCAGCTTCATTTGCTTCAGCGTGCGCGCCAGCTCTTTGGTCTTCAGCTTCGACGACGAGAAAATAATCGTTTTCGTCCCCGAAGGCCGGGCGAACAATTCGCGGATAATTCCGATTTTCTGGTTTTCGTAACATACGTAAGCCACTTGGCTGATCGCCTCGTTGGGTTTGGATATGGCGATGTTCACCTCGGACGGATCGCGCAGGATTTGTTTGGCCAACTGCCTGATTTTCGGAGGAAGCGTCGCCGAGAACATCACGGTCTGCCGCTGGGCGGGCAACTCGGCGACGATCTTCATAATATCGTCGAAGAATCCCATATCGAGCATCCGATCGGCCTCGTCGAGCACGAAATAGCGCACGTGCGACAGATCCACCCCGCTGTTCTGAATATGGGCCAGCAGGCGTCCGGGCGTAGCGATCACGATGTCGGAGCCCATGATCATCCCCTGTTTCTGCTGACTCCAGCCGATACCGTCGCCACCGCCGTAAACGACCGTCGTCGAAAGGGGTAAAAAGTAGGAAAAACCCTGAAACTGGATATCGATCTGCTGCGCCAGCTCGCGCGTGGGAACTACGATCAGCGATTTCACCACATTGTCCGGATTGCCCTCGTGCAGCAAACGGTCCAACAACGGAAGCGTATAGGCGGCCGTTTTGCCGGTGCCGGTTTGAGCGCAAGCGATCAGATCTTTTCCTTCGAGAATAATGGGAATAGTTTGTTCCTGAACGGGGGTCATCTCTTTGAAGTTCATCGTTTCGATTCCTTCCATGATGCCCTCGTGCAGGCCGAGTTCGTCGAATTTCATCTTTTTCGTATTAAAATCATACAAAGATACGGAAACAATCCGCTTTATTCCAGCAGGAACCGGCAAAAAACGATGAAAATATTCCAAACTGCACGCTTTCACGTTCCGGCCGAAAATACCCCGGCGCCGTTTCTTTGTACAGAGTACTACAAATCACGCGCATACCGGACAACAGACAAAACGCCCCAGCCGCGCCTATCCCTCCCGTTTCATCGTCTCGATAAAATCCGTTACCTGTGCCAGGCACTCTTCGGGCGTTTGCAATCCGTCGCAACGGGTTTCCAACGGACACCGGCCGGTATGCGTACGGTTGACGATATGCGGCACGCAAAGCCTGTAACCGGTGCCGACCGCGTTTTTCTCCAGCAAATCGATGGCCGGCCGGCTGATCACATCCGCAAATACCTCTTCGACGCCGCCCAAAGCCAGCAACGCTGCGGCCGCCTTGCCCACGACCTTATCCGCGACGAAAGCCCCGCGCAGGAGCCCGGGTTCCTCTTTCAGCAGCCGGTACAAGTCTTTCACGCCCCGTTCATAGAATACCCGCATATCGGAACCGTTACGAATCACGCACGAACACCGTTCCGCAAAGAGCCGGTCAATCGCCTGCCTTCGCAACTCCGGAGTTATTCCGTTTGTATCCCTTGCCATACTCCGTTCATTTTAGTTAGAATGCACGCCCCTGCTTCAGATCTTCGACGAATTTGTCGATGCGCTGCATCTCCGCGGGAATGTTGATGCTTTGCGGACAATGGGGATTGCACTGGTTACAGCCGATGCAATGATTGGCCTGCCGCAAGCGCGGCACCGAACGGTCGTAGCCAACCAGAAACGCCCGCCGCGCTTTCCGGTAATTCGCATCCTGCGACGAAGAGGGCATATTACCTTCGTTGATACACTTGTTGAAATGCAGCAGAATGCCCGGAATATCCAATCCGTAAGGGCACGGCATACAATATTTGCAGTCGTTGCAGGGAATGGTCGGATAACGCAGCAACGCCTGCGCCGTCTCTTCCAGAAACTCCTTGTCCGAACCGGTCAGTTCCTCAAGCGGCGAATAGGTACGCAGATTATCCTGCAGATGCTCCATGTAAGTCATACCGCTCAGCACGGTCAGCACGCCGGGAAACGATCCCGCGAAACGGAACGCCCACGAGGCGACGCTCGCTTCCGGACGACGTTGCTTCAGTTTAGCGGCGATATGGTCGTGCACGTTCGACAGCCGGCCGCCCAGCAGCGGCTCCATGATGACGGCCGGAATACCCCGTTTTTCGAGTTCACCGTAAAGATATTCGGCGTCAGTATTCCTATCGTTGACCTCTTTGGCGTGTTTCCAGTCGACGTAATTGAGTTGGATCTGCACGAAATCCCATTTGATCTCATCGTGCCGCGCAAGCAGGTAATCGAAGACCTCGATATCGCCGTGATACGAGAATCCCAAGTTTCGGACACGTCCCGCTTCGCGTTCGGCAACGAGAAAATCGAGCATCCCGTTATCGAGATAGCGTCCTTTCAGCGCCTCCATACCGCCCATACCGATGCCGTGAAGCAACAGGTAGTCGAGATAATCGACCTGCAACTCCTTGAACGAATTGCGGTACATCGCCAGCGAAGCTTCCCGGCTCCAAGTCGCAGGAGCAAAGTTAGACAATTTGGTGGCAATCAAATATTTGTCGCGCGGATGACGGCTCAGCGCAATGCCCGTTGCGCGTTCCGAACGCCCTTTACAATAAGCGGGCGACGTATCGAAATAGTTGACGCCGTGCGCGATGGCGTAATCGACCAGCGAATTGACCATCTGCTGGTCGATCTGCTCGTCGCTGCTGTCGGCAACGGTCGGCCAGCGCATACAACCGTACCCCAGCAACGACACGCGGTCGCCCGTAGTCGGATTAGTGCGGTAGGTCATCTTATCGGTCGGAACCTCGCCTTGCGCCGAGCGGTCGCCCGACGCCGGATTGCGCTTCGGACGGCAACCGGACAGCGCAACCGCCGAAACGGCCGCTCCCGCGCCGAGTCTTTTCAGAAATTCGCGCCGGTCTATTTTCTCTTTTTTTATCTTTTTTTCCATGAGTTCGCAATCTTAAATCGTTCTGTGATTTTCGTGTCCTTCGATATAGATCGCACTGAACGGACGCGCCGGGCAAAGGTTTTCGCACGCGCCGCAGCCGATGCACCGCTCTTCGTTCACAACGGGGATTTTCGGAGAATCCGCCGTATCGGGATCGGACGGAACCATCGTAATGGCTCCCGTCGGACAATGGCGAGCGCAGTTGCCGCAATCCACCCCGTCCGTAAGCGGCACGCAGTTCTCTTTCACCCAGACGGCATGGCCGATCTGAATCGACGATTTTTCCGCAAGACCGGTCAGGCGTATCGCATCCGTCGGACAAACCTCGGCGCATTTAGCGCACTCCGGACGACAGTAACCACGCTCATAAGACATTTCGGGCTGCATCAGGGTCGCCAGACGGGCCGAAGGCCGCAATACGCCGTCGGGACATACCGACACGCAGAGCTGGCAGCCGGTACAGTGGGCCGCCATATTCCGGAGACTCCGGGCTCCGGGCGGGACGACGGGCGTCGCCCGATCCGGTATCTTCTTGTCCAAAATAACGGCCAGGCCGCCGTCCACTTTTTTCTCCTGCGCCCGGACGGCTGCCGAAGCGGCCAACAGTCCCAGACCGGTCAAAAAACTGCGGCGGGCTGTATCCGGCTTTCGCGTATCGCCGACCGCTTCGAAAGCGACGGCCGGTTTCGCACCGGTTTTCGCAAACCGGAACCGATAACCGACGGCTCCCTGCCGGCAAGCGTCGATACAATCCATACAATCCACGCACCGGCTGTAATCGATCCGATGCTTCGACGAATCAATGCAGGCCGCTTTGCATTTACGCGCACAAAGACCGCAACCGTTGCATTTTTCCGTATCGATCACCGGACGGAACAGGGAATACCTGGAGAAAAAACCCAGCACCGTACCCACCGGGCAAATCGTATTGCAATAAGTACGACCGTTACGCCATGCCAGCACGATCAGCGTCACGAAAGTAACGGCGGCCACGAGAAAAGTCGGCAGGCTTTTCATCCACACCTCCGTCCGGTAGAAAGCGTAACTGCCGGCTCTTTCGGCCAGATAGGCCAGCAGGTTATTTCCCCACTGATACGCGGGAGCGAACAGGTTTTGCACGATGCGGCCGTAGGAACTGTACGGAGCGAGCAACGCCACCAGCGAACCGATACCGGCGACCGCTGCGACGACGAACAACGCCAGCGCACCGTACCTCAGCCACGATACGGCCGGCGAATACGAAAAACGGTATTTTTTCTTTTTCCGTTTCCCGCTGATCCACGAAATCGCGTCCTGAAATACCCCCAACGGGCAGATCACCGAACAGTAGACACGCCCCGACAGAAGCGTCAACGCCAGCAGCGCCACGATTACGCCGACATTCAGCGCCAGTACCGCCGGCAAGAATTGAATTTTCGCCAGCCACCCGAACCACGCGTGCAACGTTCCCGTAAAATCGAGAAACAACAATGTGATCAGCGTAAAACAGACGACGGCGAGCGTTACTCTTATTTTTCGCAACATAGGCTTTTATATATTATCGTTCTTTCGTTTCCATCTTTTACTCCCCGCACCACAAAAATACCTAAAAACAGGCCATATCGACCGTACCCGAATTACGGATAATCCTACCCGTATTACAGACGGGAAACACGTGTGCATAAGGATATTTCCCCGATGTTCGCAAAATTAAAAAAACTTATAACAATTTCACGATCGCTTTTTATTTATAACGATCCGGAACGGAACCGTTCGCGCCCGCTTCGCGGGTTTCGAAAAAGGGTCCGCCTCGGCGAAAGCCGCCGCCGGCCCGCTATGCATCGCCTGTCGCCAGACAGTTCCGGCATCGGGCAGGATTTACATTCCCGCCGCTTCGCAATGCGCCGACACCGTCATTCCCGCGTCCGGGCAAGAGTATCTGAAAACAAAAACATCCGTACAACCGCCTCACGGCCGGCTGTACGGACATCTGCAATTATCTCAAATCGCGGAGAAGGCGGGATTCGAACCCGCGATACCCTTTTGAGGTATACACACTTTCCAGGCGTGCTCCTTCGACCGCTCGGACACTTCTCCTAAAAACTTTTACTGAAACTTCCGAGCCGGGGTCGAAGTAGTGTTCGGCTCAAAAAGCGCGGCAATGTACGAAAAAATCCTGAATTATTAAAACCGGACGGCATTTTATCGCAAAAGATATTCCGTCGTAACGTTTACCGGCCCGCTCCGGGAGTGGAAAACGTCAGAAGAACGCGTCGCCGAATATCTTCCGGACGCTCCGGGCGGTCGTCTCCGCCACTTCGTCCGGCGAAATACCGTAAATCGCGGCGATCCGTTCGCAGATCAGCGGCAGGTAACCGCTTTCGTTCCGTTTGCCGCGGTACGGCACCGGAGGCAGGTATGGAGAATCGGTTTCGAGAAGCAGCTCGTCGAGCCGCATGGCCGGCAGCACTTCGGCCACGGCCGATTTTTTATACGTGACCGGACCGCCGATCCCGAAACAGAACGTCCCGACCGCCCGAATCCGCCGGTAATGTTCGGCCGTTCCGCAAAAACTGTGCATCACCCCGCGCAAACCCCGTCCGCCGAAATCCTCCAGCAATCCGCACATCTCGTCCCAGGCATCCCGCGTATGGATGGCGACCGGCAGGTCGTAAGCTAGCGCCAGTTCGATTTGGAAGCGCAACGCCTGCATCTGCTGTTCCCGGAAATCGCGGCTCCAGTAGAAATCGAGTCCGATCTCGCCGACACCGCAGAAACGAATCCCCGCGGGAGGCTCCTGCAAGTACTCCGCCACGCGGTCGAGATCGGCCCGGTAGTCCGGATTGCCATTCACAGAAGTCGGGTGCAGCCCCATCATCGGGCGGCAATACGCCGGATAATGCCTCGACAGGGCGAACATCGCATCGTAGGACTCGCGGTCGACGGCGGGCAATAGCATCTTCCCCACTCCGGCGGCCTGCGCGCGCGCGATCGCTTCGTCCCGGTCGTCGTCGAAAGCGACGTCGTACATATGGCTATGCGTATCGATCAACATCTGACGTAAAAACTACCCCGCAACGAGCGGATCAATCCTGAAAATTCGAGTTCCAACAGCAGCGGCGACAATTCCTGCGGCGCAATCCCGCTGCGCAGGCTCAATTCCTCCGACGATACGGGAACGTCGGTGCCGATCAACTGCAATACCGCTTCTTCCGGCGAACCGGCAAGTATATCGATCGGCGATTGCCTCGCCGGTTTCCGCACCGGTTCAACCGGATCGGCAGGCTGCCAGTTCAGCGCCTCGACCATATCCTGTCCGCAGCATACCATCTGGGCTTTCAGGCTCTTGATCAGGCCGTTCGTCCCGTCCGACGACGAGTCGGAGACGCGCCCCGGAACGGCCATAACGGTCCGGTGATAACCGTCGGCCATCCCCGCGGTCACCAGCGAGCCGCCGCGACGGTGCGATTCGACGACCAACGTCCCGTCGCTCAGGCCGGCGATAATCCGGTTCCGGCAAATGAACGAAGAGCGTTCGGTCTTATACCCGCTGCAAAACTCGGTCACCACGGCGCCGCCTTCGTGCACCATGCGGCGGGCATCCCGCGTATGTTCTCTCGGATAGATGCGATCCAGCGGATGCGCGACGACCCCGACCGTAGCGAGTCCGGCCTGCATGGCAGCCCTGTGCGCCGCAATGTCGATCCCGAAAGCCAATCCGCTCACCACCACGATATCGGGACACAGGCCGGCCACTTCGCGGATAATCCGTTCGCATACGCCGGCCCCGTACACCGTGCAATCGCGCGTGCCGACGACCGTGAGCCAACGTCCCCGGTTCAGATCGATATCCCCGCTGACATAGAGCACATGCGGATAATCAGAACACTCCCGAAGCCGCTGCGGGTAGTCGGGCGACAACGAATCGATAGCCCGGATCCCGTTGCGACGGATCGAATCGACCTCTTTCGCAGCCCGTTCGTGATACTCCCGGCGGCTGATTCGCTGCGCCAGGTCGGGTCTCAGTTCGGCCCGTTCGACGATTTCATCGGCAGTCGCGGCGAATAGCCGTTCCGCCGAACCGAAACAGGCGATCAGATGGATCGCCGTCCTGGATCCCACCCCGGGATACAGCGTCAATGCAATATCATCCACCAACATATGCTGAACGTTTAAACGATCGGTTATCAACTCAATTCAACCGCCCCGGACAAAATACATCGCCCAGGCTTACCGCCGCCCGTACATCTTCTCGTAATACTTTTCGTACTCGCCGCTGGTCACGCTGTCGAGCCACGCCTGATTGTCCAAGTACCAGCGCACGGTTTTTTCGATACCTTCCTCGAACTGCAGGCTCGGTTCCCACCCCAGTTCGTTTTTCAGCTTCGTCGAATCAATGGCATAGCGCAGATCGTGCCCCGCCCGATCGGTCACGTAAGCGATCAGCTTTTCGCCCGCTCCCTCCGGACGCCCCAGCAAACGATCGACCGTCCGGATGACCACCCGGATCAAGTCAATGTTTTTCCATTCGTTGAAACCGCCGATGTTGTAGGTTTCGGCGATTCGGCCCCGATGGTAAACCGCGTCGATCGCCCGCGCGTGATCTTCCACATAGAGCCAGTCCCGCACGTTCTCGCCCCTGCCGTAGACGGGCAGCGGCTTGTCGTGACGAATATTATTGATAAACAGCGGGATCAGTTTCTCGGGAAACTGATAAGGCCCGTAGTTGTTCGAACAGTTGGTAATCACGGTAGGCAGTCCGTAAGTATCGTGAAACGCCCGCACGAAATGATCGCTGCCCGCCTTCGAAGCCGAATAGGGACTGTGCGGGTCGTACTTGGTCGTTTCGGTAAACAGCGTCCCGTCGAATCCCAGCGCGCCGTAAACTTCGTCGGTCGAAACGTGGTAAAAACGCCGGCCGTCATAATCGCCGTTCCAATACTCACGCGCGGCCTGAAGCAGCGAAAGCGTCCCCAGCACGTTGGTTTTCGCAAAAGTGAACGGATCCTTGATACTGCGGTCCACATGGCTCTCGGCCGCCAGATGGATCACCCCGTCGATCGAATACGTCCGGAAGATCTCTTGCATCTTTTCATAGCGGCAAATATCTTCTTTTACGAACGTATAATTCGGCGCATTTTCGACATCCCGCAGGTTTTCCAGGTTGCCCGCATAGGTTAGTTTGTCGAGGTTGACGATTCGGTAATCGGGATATTTATTTACAAACAGCCGGACGACATGCGAGCCGATAAACCCGGCTCCTCCGGTAATCAGAATGTTCTTTTTCATCGCTTTTTGTCTTTATTTTTCGGTCGGGACGGACAGGATCGCCATGCATTCCCGCAGCGAATCCAGCCAGTAGGGAACACGGACGCCGGCCTCCCTGATTTTATCTTTTGCAAGCACGCTGTAAGCCGGACGACGGGCCGGAGTCGGATAAGCCGCCGTCTCGATCGCTCCGACGCGGATATCGATCCCCGCCAGCGCAAATACCGCTTTCGCAAAATCGTACCACGAGATCGCCCCCTCGTCGCTGAAATGGTACACTTCGAAACCGGATACGCCGCGTTCGGCAAGCCGCAGGATCGCATGCGCCAGATCGGTCGCATAAGTCGGCGTTCCGACCTGGTCGTACACCACGTTCAGCGCATCGCGTTCGCGGCCCAGCCTCAGCATCGTCTTAACGAAATTATTCCCGTACTCCGAGTAGAGCCATGCGGTACGAATCACGCAGGCATTGCACCCGCTCGCTTCGATCGCCTGCTCTCCGGCCAGTTTCGTGCGGCCGTAAACGCCCTGCGGCGCGGTCGGACGGTCTTCCTTCAGCGGATGACAACTCTCCCCGTCGAACACGTAATCGGTCGAAATATGGATCAGACCGATCCCGCGCTCCCGGGCGACGCCGGCCAGCACTTCCGGGCCCTGCACGTTGATTTTCGCCGCCGTTTCGGCATCGCTTTCGGCCCTGTCCACCGCCGTATAGGCCGCACAGTTGACGATCAGGTCGATCGCATGTTTCTCCGCCAGAGCTGCGATACACGCCCGATCCGTGATATCCGCCTCCGGGACATCGGTAAATACGAACCGGTGCTGCGGGTACATTCCGGCAACTTTCTGCAGCGAACAACCCAGTTGCCCATTTCCGCCGGTAACCAATATATTCATAGCTTAATACAATACGCCATTAAACAATACGGCATCGCGCAGCAGCGGATGATGCCGGTCTTTCTCTGAAACGACAATATCCGACGCCGGCAGCCGCCAGTCGATGCCCAAAGCCGGATCGTCGTAAGCGATCGCTCCCTCGCATTGCGGCGCGTAGAAATTATCGCACTTATACTGGAACAGCGCTTCGTCGCTCAATACGACGAATCCGTGCGCGAATCCCCTCGGAATAAAAAGCTGGCGATGGTTTTCGCCGGTCAGTTCCACCGCCACATGCCGACCGAACGTAGGCGATTCCCTGCGGATATCGACGGCCACGTCGATCACCGTTCCGCGGATCACCCGCACCAGCTTGCTCTGTGCGTGGGGCGGCAGTTGATAATGCAGTCCGCGTAATACTCCATAGCTCGATTTCGATTCGTTGTCCTGCACGAACACCGTCTCGCACACCTTTTCGGCAAACTCCCGCTGCGAAAAACTTTCGAAAAAATAGCCCCGGTGATCCCCGAAGATTTGCGGTTCGAGAATCACGACGCCTTGTAAATCGGTTTCTATAACATGCATATCCGTTCTTTCATATTTAAATTCATACCGTCTTCGACAAACCGGACTACAACAGCCCGGACAGATATCGGCCGTATCCGTTTTTCGACATCGGCTTTGCCAATTCCCGGAGCTTTTCCCGCGTGATCCATCCCTTGTTAAAAGCGATCTCTTCGAGACAGGCTACTTTCAACCCCTGTCGTTTCTCGATCACTTCGATGAAATTCGACGCTTCGCTGAGCGAATCGTGCGTCCCGGTATCCAGCCAGGCGAATCCTCGACCCAGCAACTGCACCTTCAGCGCTTTTTCTTGTAGGAACCGCTGGTTGACCGTCGTAATCTCCAGTTCTCCGCGCGCCGACGGTTTGATCGTCCGGGCGACCTCGACCACCCGGTTCGGATAAAAATAGAGTCCGACTACCGCATAATTGGATTTCGGCTGCACAGGCTTTTCCTCGATCGAAAGCACGTTGCCCGCGGCGTCGAACTCGGCAACGCCGTACCGCTCCGGATCGTTGACATAATAACCGAATACGGTCGCATTCCCCTGCTCTCCGGCCTGTGCGACCGCCTCGCCGAGCATCTTCGTAAAACTCTGTCCGTAAAATATGTTATCGCCCAGCACGAGACAAACGTCGTCCCCGCCGATAAACTCCTCGCCAATTAGGAACGCCTGTGCCAATCCGTCCGGAGAAGGTTGTTCGGCATACGCGAAACGCACGCCGTAATCCGAACCGTCGCCGAGCAGCCGCCGGAACATCGGCAGGTCTTCGGGCGTCGAAATAATCAGGATATCCCGGATACCGGCCAGCATCAGCACCGATATGGGATAGTAGATCATCGGCTTGTCATAGATCGGAAGCAACTGTTTGGACACCCCCTTGGTAATCGGGTAGAGCCGGGTACCGCTGCCCCCCGCCAACACAATACCTTTCATAAAACTATATTTTTTTCAATTCGTTACACAAAGATAGCTTTATTTGACAAAAAAATGTGTCGAACCGGCAAATACGCACGATCCGACACACTTTTTATTTAAATAGAACTTTGAAAACGATAAGTGCCCGAAACCACTTCGTACAACGCCTTGCCGTTCTCCATCCGCAAGAACCGAACGCCCGGGGCCTCCGCCGCCGGACGGCCCGATTCGGTGATCCCTTCCGCCGACGCAGCCGGCACGTGAACGACCGCCGACGTATTGACCGGCACCGTCACGTCGAGCGTCAACCGCTCGCCGTCGCGCTTCCAGCCGCTTTCGATCCGACCGTACATCGAATCGTGCCACGCCTCGACGAAAGTCAGATCGCCGACCACCGACGGGTCGATCACGAAACGTTTGAATCCGGGATATTCCGAAACGCAACGGATCCCGGCCAGGTACTTGTAGAAATAACCGCTGATCAGGCAGAACGGCGGATGGTTGCGCGAAGCCGAGCCGTCCCACGTTTCCCACATCGTATTGGCTCCGTTGGCCACCATAAAGCCCCACCCCGGATAGGCGGGCTGGGTCGCCAGCCGGTAAGCCAGTTCCGGATCGACTTGCGGCAACAGATCCATCAGGGCCATCGTACCGACGAAGCCGGTTCCGATGCGGCCGTCGTACTTCTGCAGATCGGAAATCAGGTTCCGCTGTACCGCGTCCCGGTCGCTCTGAGGAACGATCCCGTATTCGAGCGGAACGACGTTCGCCGCCTGGCGGTACGGAGTCGGCTTATCCCCGTGATAGGTCTTCGTAGCCGGATCGAAAAACTCGCGGTTGAAACTCTCGGCGATCCGCGCGGCCCAGGCGTCCATCCGCTCGGCTTCCTGCGGGCGATCCAGGTAACGCGCGATCCCGGCGAGGTATTTCACGACGCGGTAGTGCGAAGCCGTCCCGTAAAGAGTCAGCCCTTCGGGCGGCGCCATCTCATAAGATTGCAGCGTATCGGACAGCGTCATGTGCGGCGACACCCAATCGCCGAGCACCTCGCGGATGATCTCCGGCTTGCCGTCCGCCTGACGCAGCAGGCTGCTTTCGGCGAAACGCTTCATCGTTTCGTAATGCCGCTCCACCACGCGGCGGTCGCCGTAATAGCACAGCAGATCCCACGGCACGAACACGATGGCGGCCGGCCACATGGTCGAAATGCTCTGGTCGTACCCGGTCGACGGCGCCACGGTGCACAGTCCGCCGTTCCGGTCGGCCGTACCGGCCAGGTCGGTCGCCCATTTCGCATAGAAAGCCGCCATATCGAAATTGTAGATCGCCGTCTGGTCGGTCATATAGGTATCGGCCGTCCAGCCCTGCTTCTCGCGGTGCGGACAGTCGGTCGGGATGCTGTGGATATTGTTCAGCAGCGTCGCGCGCGACATCTGCTGCAAACGGTTGACCGTCTCGTTCGAACAGACGAACGATCCGGCGTCGGCCACGTCGGTATGCACCGGAACGCCTTCGACCCGCTCGACGGTAACCCCCTCGTCCGCAGTCACGCGGATATACTGGAAGCCTTTGTACGAAAAACGACATTCGAACGTCTCCGGCCCGCCGCCTTTAAGAATGTAACCGTTCTGCTGCCGGATATTGATCGACTTGTCGTAAAACGACGCGTAATCGGGATCGCCGATTTTGAATTTCATTTTCGACGGATGGATATCCGGCACGAGTTCCGGATCGGATGGCAGTTCGCAGTACTCCACGAGCACCCGCGCTCCGGCCGGACCGCTGACGCGCACCCGCGCCCACCCGGCGATGTTCCGGCCGATATCGTAAGCCGTACGTCCGTTCCCTTTATCGAAGGTTTTGACCGGGGCGATCGGAGCGAAACAACGTACCGGCGGCATCATCTGGGCATACAGCGGCCCGCTGCCGTCGACCACGGCCGCGGGCCTCCAGCCGTCCGCGACGAATCCCGGCCGGTTCCACCCGGCTTTCTCTTCGCGGGCGTCGTACAACTCCCCGTGCCGGGTATCGTCGTAAAGAATCGGACCGCCGGCGGTCGTCCAACTGCCGTCGGTCACTATATCAGCAGTCGTCCCGTCGGCGTATTCGACGCTGAGCAACGCGATCGCCTTCGGCTGTCCGACCCACAGGGAGCTGCCCAATCGCCAGATATCGTTGCACAACGGGTTGTACTGTCCGCGTCCGACCATGATCCCCAGCGCGTTGTCCCCGCGCCGGACATCGGCGGTCACATCGTAGGTTACGTAAAACGTCCGTTTATGAAAATTCGTCCAGGCAGGATCGAGGACGTGATCGCCGATTTTTTCCCCGTTCAGAAAGGCTTCGTAATACCCCACCCCGGTCACGTACAGCGTAGCTGCCTTCACTTTCTTCCCGAGCGCGAATTCTTTGCGAAACAGCGGCGACGGATCGTAATGCGGAGAAGCCATATCGTACAGTTCCCAAATCGTCCGGCCGGTTCCGACGAACCACGGCCACGTCGGTTCGCGGTGACTGTTCTCCCGATCCTTGTGAGCCTGCCACTGCTCGCGCCACTGCGCATCGTCGCGGTAGGCAATCCAACGGGCGCCGCCCCAATCCCGTTCGGTCAGCAGCCCCATGCTCCACATCGCGGGCTCGCTCCACGGCCCCGCCTTCCCCGCGGCATCCCACACCTGCACCTTCCAGTAACAGCGCATACGGGATTCCAGCGGCTTGCCGGCATACTCGACCTGAATCGACCGGTCGGAAGGCACCCGGCCGCTGTCCCAAAGATCCCCCCGATCCTTTTTCAGCAGTTCCGCAGAAGAGGCCACCAGAATGCGGTAAGCGGTCTGGCAGTCCCCGCGCTTGCCGGAAACGACTTTCCAACTCAGCCGCGGCGACGTCACGTCGATCCCCAGCGGATTATCGAGGTATTCGCAACGCAGCCCCTCCGTGCCGGCCGCCCGAAGGCCGATATTTCCGGCCAACAGCAATCCAAGTAAAATGATCCTTTTCATGAATTAAAATTAAGTTCGGTTATTTCGGGGCAGCCGTCCGGCTACCCAATCGGTTAGTTCGACGAATTGAGCGACATTCAACACCTCGGGACGCAGCGGGAAAAACGCATGTTCGTCTCCTCCCAGGTCGCCGAACGCGGCGCGCAGCGAATTGCGGATCGTCTTGCGGCGCTGGTTGAAAACGGCCTTGACCACCCGGGCGAACAGCGCCTCGTCGCAACCGAGTCTCTCCACCCCGTTGCGCGTCAGCCGGATCATGGCGCTCTTGACTTTCGGAGGCGGGTTGAACACCCCCTCGCCGACCGTAAACAGGTACTCGATATCGTAAAAAGCCTGCAAAAAAACGCTCAGAATCCCGTAGTCTTTCGTACCGGGCTTTTCGGCTATCCGCACGGCCACCTCGCGCTGCACCATCCCGACCGCTTCGGGCACCCGGTCGCGGTATTCCAGAATTTTGAAAAAAATCTGCGACGAAATATTGTACGGGAAATTACCGATCACGTTTACCCCGTCGGGAAACCGCTGCGCCAGATCCATTCGCAAAAAATCGCCTTCGATCAACCGCGGCGCGAACTGCGGATAATGCTCGTGCAAGTAAGCGACGCTCTCGGTATCGACTTCGGCGCCGTAGAGCGTAATATCCGTCCTTTCGAGCAGGAACTTCGTCAGCACGCCGGTGCCGCACCCCACTTCGAGCACCGTGGAGCAACGATCGGCCCGCAGGCTGTCCGCAATCCGTTTCGCGACCGACAAATCGGTCAGGAAATGCTGACCGAGGTGTTTTTTGGGTTTTACATACATAGGTCTCTCCGTCACGTTATCAGCGCACCAACATCACTTTGCCTTTCGAATCGGTTCGTACGCTGCCGTAATTGATCGACGGGATCGTTTTCCGGGCTTCTTTCAGGTCGATCACCGCATAATACGGATCTCCGGCATCCACACGGGACTTCACCTCGTCGAATTCCTCCTTCGCCACCGCCATTGCGTTTTTAAAATTGGCCTTGCTCGCCTCCCATTTCTCCTCCGCCGTCGTCAGAGCGTCCAGCCGGACGTTACCGATCATGGTCGTTTCGAGAAAATAAGTCAGATCCCCGTTCGCATCGCCGATGCCCAAAAACATGTGATTCGGTTTCAGAATCAAGTACGGAAACAGATCGAACCGTTGGTAGATCGAAGCCAGCATGCAGGTTCCCTCCACGCAGTTCGCCTGCGCGCTGGCCAAAGCCTGACTAAAAAAACGAACATTTTGCACCCTGACATCCTCCGCCTGACCGGGAATTTGGGTCGCATTGCTGTAACTGACCCCAGTTTGCTGCAAAACGTACCAGATCGCGCACATCTGCTGAAACAGGTAATTTTCATCGCCCGACTGGTAACCGTTGAATCCCGACGGCAAAGCGACCTCCTGAAGCGCCTGCTCCATAATCCGGTCGATCTCCGGATTTTCCTCTTCGACGTAACCGGCGAACATCTCGGGAATTTCGACCGCATCGTCCTCGTTGACGACCAGCCCCTGCGGCCGTTCGTACGGATATACGATCAAGGCGTTCACACACTGACTGACCGAACGGCACGAAAAGGTGCGATCGACGGTACAAATCTCCCTGCCGTCGGCCGAGATCGTCCAGCGCAGCGCCAGGTTGCGCGTCCGGTCGAACCGGCGCAACGCATCGTACTTCCAGACCATGCGGGGCTGCATCCACAACGTATCCCCGCTGCGGGGCAGCGTATATTGCCCGACGACCTCTTCGTTGAGCTCGCTTTCGTGCATCTTCAGTTCGATCGTCGCCCCGCTACGCGGACTCACCAGCGACAGCTTGAAAATATCTTTCGTCAGCAACCCTTCCACATTCACGCCCTGGTAGTCCGTTACGAACGGAATCATGTAAAGATAAGAGGTGTAAATCTGATCTTCGAAGCCGCGGGGCGTCAGCACCACGTCCACAGCCACGTCTCCGGCCGCAAGCGGCGGATCCGACTCATCTTTGCTGCACGCGCACAGCGTAAAAACCGCTGCGGCCAAACACAACGATCCGTTCCAAATCCTTTTTCGCAACTTCATTACACCCAATTTATTCATAATCAGATTATTTAAACAATTTCTAATCACAACGCTTCGTCCTTTCCTCCATTATGCAGGGAAAGTCCCCGGCAATTAACGTTATGCCGGACCCGTATCGGACGAGTCCGGCATCATTCCGCCGTATTACCGTTGATCAGTTCCCCATTTCGCTCATGAACCTGGCCCTTACCAGTCGGATCTCCTCTTCGGTGAAATCGGGGCCGAGCTCCTTGACCGCCTCTTCGAGCGAATCGCTCTCGGCGTCCTCCTTGAAATAGAGATAGATCTCTTCGGCCTTCTCCTCGTCGATCACCTCGTTCACGTAATAGCCTATATTGAGTTTCGTCCCGGAATGGATGATGGCTTCGATCTCGCCGAGCAGCTCTTCGAAATCCATGTCGCGCGCTTTGGCAATGTCTTCAAAATCCATCTGACGGTCGATGCTCTGAATGATGAACACCTTGTTGCCGCTCTTGTTGACCACGCTCTTGACCACCATGTCCTGCGGACGGACGATGTCTTTTTCATCGACGTATTTCTTGATCAGTTCGACGAACGGCTTGCCGAACTTCTTTGCCTTGCCGACGCCGACGCCCGTGATGTTCTGCATCTCCTCAAGCGTAACCGGGTACTGAATCGACATGTCTTCGAGCGACGGATCCTGGAATACCACGAACGGCGGCAACTCCATCTGCCGGGCCACCTTCTTGCGCAGGTCCTTCAGCATCGCGAAAAGTTCCTCGTCGGCTACCCCGCCTTTGCCGGCCGGCGGCGAAACCGACTCGTCGTCGTCCGTATCATCGTACTCGTGGTCGGCGGTCATCATCACCGAATAGGGATTCTCGATATACTCCTCGCCCGCCTCGTTGATCGACAGCAGGCCGTAATTCTCGATGTTGCGGTCGACCAGCCCGAGGATCAACGCCTGGCGCACTACGGCTCCCCAGAAACGGTCGTTGTGATCGTCGCCGATGCCGAACCACTCGCTCTTATGGTGATTATAAGACTTGATCAGGGCGTTGTTGCGACCGACCAGCATGTTGACCAGGTAGTCGGCCTTGAACTTATCGCCAATGGCCTGCAACACGCGCAGCAGCAACCGCAGGTGGTCGCGTCCCTCGAAACGCGGCTTCGGATTGACGCAGTTGTCGCAGCAACCGCAGTTCTCCTCGGGAAACTCCTCGCCGAAATAGTGCAGCAACGTCTTGCGGCGACACACCGAACTCTCGGCATAGGAGACCGTCTCCTGCAACAGCAGCTTGCCGATCTCTTGCTCGGCCAACGGTTTGCCCTGCATGAATTTTTCGAGCTTCTGGATATCCTTGTAACTGTAAAAGGCGATGCACTGCCCACCCCCGCCGTCGCGGCCGGCGCGGCCGGTCTCCTGATAATACCCTTCGAGACTTTTCGGAATGTCGTAATGGATCACATAACGCACGTCGGGCTTGTCGATCCCCATCCCGAACGCGATGGTCGCCACGATTACGTCGACCTGTTCGTGCAGGAACTTGTCTTGGTTGCCGGCCCGCGTCGCTGCATCCATCCCGGCATGGTACGGAGCGACCTTGATGTTGTTGGCGGCCAGCAGTTCGGCCAGTTCCTCGACCTTCTTGCGACTCAGGCAGTAAATGATCCCGGACTGTCCCTCGTGGTTTTTGATATAACGGATAATATCCTTCGTGGCATTCGCCTTCGAACGGATCTCGTAGAAAAGATTCGGCCGGTTGAACGACGACTTGAATACCGAAGCATCGAGCATACCGAGGTTCTTCTGAATGTCCATCTGTACTTTCGGCGTAGCCGTCGCGGTCAGCGCGATCAGCGGCGCCTGCCCGATCTCGTTGATGATCGGACGAATGCGGCGGTACTCCGGGCGGAAATCGTGTCCCCATTCCGAAATACAGTGCGCCTCGTCGATCGCATAGAACGATATTTTGATTTTCCGCAGGAAATTGACGTTATCCTCTTTGGTAAGCGATTCGGGAGCGAAATACAGCAATTTGGTTTTCCCGGCCAGCACGTCCTCTTTGACCTTCGTGACGGCCGCCTTGTTCAGCGACGAATTCAGAAAATGGGCGACGCCGTCCACCATGCTGAACGTGCGCATCGCATCGACCTGATTTTTCATCAACGCGATCAACGGCGAAATGACGATAGCCACGCCGTCCATCATCAGCGCGGGAAGTTGATAACACAGCGATTTGCCGCCTCCGGTAGGCATCAGCACGAACGTATCGTTCCCATCCAGCACGTTGCGGATCACCGCCTCCTGATTTCCTTTGAAATTATCGAATCCGAAATACTCCTTTAAGCAATGATATAGCTTAGAAACCTCTTTATCAGACATCTACATCCAATATTATTTGACAACAAACCTATTTAATAAAGGAAAGATAAGAATAATTTCCGAATTTAACTAACTTTGTAGAAAATTTTTCGCACACTGCGTATCCAACCCTATGAGACTATACACGAAAGACCTGGTAAAACGCTATAAAACCCGCACGGTGGTCGACCATGTGTCGATCGAAGTCAACCAGGGGGAGATCGTCGGACTGCTCGGCCCGAACGGCGCCGGCAAGACCACGACGTTCTACATGATCGTCGGACTGATCAAGCCCAACGAGGGTTCGATTTTCCTCGAAGACCAGGAACTGACCAACGAGCCGGTCTACAAACGCGCCCAGAAGGGGGTCGGCTACCTGGCTCAGGAAGCTTCGGTATTCCGCCGACTGTCGGTCGAGGACAACATCCGGGCCGTCCTGCAGATGACCAATTTCACGAAAGAGTATCAGAAAGAACGACTCGAAAACCTGATCGAAGAGTTCCGGCTGACCAAAGTGCGCAAAAGCCTTGGCATCCAACTTTCGGGCGGCGAACGACGACGCACCGAGATCGCCCGGGCGGTGGCGATCAACCCGAAGTTCATCCTGCTCGACGAACCGTTCGCCGGGGTCGACCCGATCGCCGTCGAAGACATACAGAGCATCGTGGCAACCCTGAAAAACAAGAACATCGGCGTTATCATCACCGACCACAACGTGCACGAAACCCTGTCGATTACCGACCGCACCTACCTGTTGTTCGAGGGACGCATCCTGAAAGCCGGCACGGCCGAAGACCTGGCCAACGACGAAATGGTGCGCAAGGTCTATCTGGGACAAGACTTTAAACTGCGTTAACACATGGACATCACCCTATCCGAAGGAACCGTATCGGGCAGCGTTACCGCCCCCGCATCGAAAAGCTACGCGCAGCGGGCGATCGCCGCCGCGCTGCTGTGCGAGGGCGAAAGCGTCCTGTCGAATATGGTGCAGTGCAACGACACCCGCGCCGCGCTGCAAGTCGCCGCCGACCTCGGCGCGAAAATATCGGCTCACGAAGACACATACACGCTGCACGGCGGCCTGCATCCGCGCAAACGCCAACTGAACATCGGCGAATCGGGCCTGGCGACCCGCCTATTCACGCCGATCACGGCGCTCTGCACCGAAACCATCACGCTGACCGGCAAAGGATCGATCCTCAAACGCCCGATCTCGATGATGGAAGAACCGCTGCGGCAACTCGGCGCGACGGTCAGTTCGCAAGGAGGCTACCTGCCGATCCACATCCGGGGAGCCATCCGCGGCGGCAACATTACGGTCGACGGTTCGCTCAGTTCGCAGTTCATCACCGGGCTGCTGATGGCGCTGCCGCTGGCCGCACAGGACACGACCCTGACGGTCAACGACCTCAAAAGCCGGCCGTACATCGACATGACGATCGGACTGCTGAAAAATTTCGGCATCGACATCAAACACAACGACTACCGGCAGTTCTTCATCGAAGGAGGCCAACGCTACGTCCCGACGCGCTACCGCATCGAAGGCGACTGGAGCGGCGCCTCGTGCCTGCTGGTCGCAGGAGCCACGGCCGGTCGGATCACGGTCGAAAACCTGAATCCGCTGTCGCTACAAGCCGACACGGCCATCATCGACGCCCTGACCCGGGCCGGGGCCGAAATCACGACGACGGCCGATTCGGTCACCGTCCGCCGTAACGAACTGCACGCGTTCGAATTCGACGCGACGCACTGCCCCGACCTTTTCCCGGCGCTCGCCGCGCTCGCCGCCAACTGCGACGGCACTTCGATCATCCGAGGCACACACCGGCTCATCCACAAGGAGAGCAACCGCGCCCAAACCCTCGCCGACGTTTTCGGCGGCATGGGAGTTGCGGTGGACATCGAGACGGAGAACGAGATGCGGATCATCGGCGGAACGATTCACGGCGCTACGGTCAGCAGCCACAACGACCACCGGATCGCGATGGCCGCCGCCGTAGCGGCCCTGGGCGCCCGTTATTTTGCGGAAGGGAAAATGGAAAGCTCCGATGACCACAGGCCGGACTATCTGAGAAAATCCCAGGCGGAGCGGGAGAGAGAAGAGAGAGAAGCAAAGGAAGGCGGACGGTAGTTATGGAAAACATCGTCCCTTTCCTGGTGCGTGCCATGACAGAAAGCGATGTGGCGGCAGTCCGGCAGCTGGAGACTGCCAGTTTTTCGGATCCATGGACAGAAAGGCTCCTCCTGGAGACGCTCCAGTGTCCCTATGATGAATCCTGGGTCCTCACTGGAAGCCGGGGAGAGGTTTGCGGTTATATAAACCTGCGGTTCCTGGGAGATGAAGGAGAGCTTATGAGGATCGCCGTGGCCCCGGGTCTCCGGGGGCAGGGGCTTTCCCGGAGGCTCATGGACCGGATGGTAAGCTCTGCCCGGGAAAAGGGCGCGCGGGATCTGACCCTGGAGGTGCGGTCCGGCAATGAAACGGCTATAAACCTGTATAAAGCCTATGGTTTTAAAAGAGAGGCTGTGCGCAGGGGATATTATC